>JAEEGL014946981.1_pt1 | contig 11943 bp, 9 predicted proteins | sample 9134231 | NCBI WGS metagenome assembly JAEEGL01 (sample SAMN16246548, study PRJNA631951) | gut metagenome | biome: gut microbiome; feature: rumen; material: fiber-attached | host: Bos | place: Iran: Karaj | collected 2018-10 | reverse complement strand
GACAGAATGCGATAAAATGAGGATGGGCACCATTCGCTAAAATGGCACCCATCCGAGCTAATTCTCTGTATTTCAGTCAGTTAAGCCCTAATATTCTTCCTCATTCCACATAAAGTCTTCCTTGGTGGGATAATCGGGCCAGATGTCTTCGATGGACTCGTAGATCTCGGTGTCGTCGTCCAGTTCTTCCAGGTTCTCGATTACCTCTTCGGGGGCGCAGGTGCGGGTGGCGTAGTCAATGAGTTCCTCTTTGGTGGCGGGCCAGGGTGCATCGTCCAGGCTGCTGGCTAGTTCAAGTGTCCAGAACATAGTAATATCTTGTTTTATTGTTAATTATCGGTTTTACGCACATCACCCCGCGCGCTTGGGGCCGCAAAGTTATACAAAAAAACGATAGTATGAAATTTTTTCGCTAATTTTGCAGCACTTTTTGAAAAATGCTTCAAAGAACAGGCCATGGCATACAGAAAAATAGAAGAATACGACGAGAAAACCACCCGCGAAATCGCCGGGCACATCGAGGCCATTCTGGAACTGCTGGGAGAGGATAAAGACCGCGAAGGCCTCCTCAAAACCCCGCAGCGCGTGGCCAAAGCCATGCAGTTCCTCACCCAGGGCTATTTCCAGGACGGGGAAGCCATTGTCAAAAGCGCCCTGTTCCAGGAACCTTACAAACACATGGTCCTGGTGAAGGACATCGAACTCTTCTCCCTCTGTGAGCATCATATGCTGCCCTTCATCGGCAAGGCGCATGTGGCCTATATCCCCAACGGACAAATTACCGGCCTCAGCAAGGTAGCCCGCGTAGTGGAAACCTATGCCCGCAGGCTGCAGGTCCAGGAGCGCCTCACGGAACAGATCCGCGACTGCATCCAGGAATCGCTGCATCCACTGGGCGTGGCCGTAGTCATCGAGGCCATGCACACCTGCATGTCCATGCGCGGCGTCCAGAAGTCCAACGCCATCACCACCACCAGCGCCTTCTCCGGCATCTTCCTCAAAAGTGACAAGACCCGGAACGAATTTCTGAAGCTGATCGAGAAATAATCGCTACAGCAGACTGACGAGCAAAAACAGGAAATGGGCGATGATGCCGGCGCACAGACCGGCAATGGCATGCGCGCCCAGGGCCTTGGAAATACCCTTGCGGAAGCCCAGGGAATCGAACATGGCCGTGTGGGTGGAAAGGAATCCGCTCCAGCACATGCCGATAGCCGTGAACACCGCTACGGCGTTTCCGTCCAGGATTCCCGCCGAATTGAAAGTAGGGAGCAGGCCCAGCGCCGCCCCCACGGCACCCAGCGCCGTCATCGGGAAAGCGATGAGTTCCATGCTGTTAAAGCCAAACAGCCATTCAAACAGCCAGTGAATCTTCCCGGCCAGCCAGGGCAGCACCGGTACACCCTGGGATGAAGCGCCGGTATAGCCTTCCGGGCCGGGCCCAAAGGTGAGAAGGATCACGATGGTGGTGATGATGAGCACGCCGGGAATGATCTGCAGGCCCAGTTCCACCCCATTCTTGCCACCATCCAGGATCGCATTCAGAAAACGCATGAAAATCCCGTCCTTGGGCGCGTTCTCCTGCTGGGCCTCCTCATCGGCCGAATAATCGGGCACCGCCGGCACATCCAGTTCAGGCCAGGCTTTCAGGAGGGAACGCTGCATGAGCCGCGTGGAAATGACAGAGCCGCATACGGCACCCACCAGCCCCACCAGGGCCCCTACGGTCTGGCCATAGCTCATCATGGTAATCATCACCACGAAGCCCATGCCGAAGGCCGTGCCAAAGTTGGTGAGCGAATAAAGCTGATATTTCTGGAAATAGGAGGCAAACTGCCGGTCTTTGCTCAGGGCGATGATGGCCGGATTGTCGGACAGGAAGGTCATCACGCCACCCAGGGCCGCCACGCCGGGAAGGTTATAGAGGGGCTTCATGAGCGGCCGAAGGATCTTCTCCAGCAGCGACACCACCCCGAACTCCACAAACAGTTTGGACAAGGCGCCGGTGATCACCGTAATGCCCATCAGGAAGAAGACCGTATTCAGCAGCAGGTCATGCGCCGTGTTCATGATGGTCTTGAGCAGGTTCTCACTGCCCATCCGGCTGCCCAGCGCCCAGCTGAAAAGCAGGAGCAGTGCCATAAAAACAAGGGCCTCCCAATGGCTCCGCTTTTTCAATTTAGCAAAATTTACCAGCATATGCTTACAATTCGACGCGAATTTACATAATTTCCTTGAAATAAAAAAGAGATTTCCCCATCAGTCGCCACGCTTCTGCCATATTGTCAGTAATCACGGCTTGGCTTGCATTTTGACTTGGTCTTGGGCACCAGGCAAATGCATGGAATCATATAAAGAAACAAGATATTATGGCAAACAAAGGACAGATTGGCGTAACCACCGAGAACATTTTCCCGGTCATCAAACAGTTTTTGTATTCCGACCACGAGATTTTCCTCCGGGAACTGGTGGCGAATGCCGTGGATGCGACCCAGAAAATGAAGGCCCTGGCTGCCTCCGGCGACTGCAAGGAGGAACTGGGCGAACTGAAGGTCCGGCTGGAACTGGATGAGAAAAAGCATACCCTCAAGATCATCGATAACGGTATCGGCATGACCGGAGAAGAGGTTGACAAATACATTAACCAGATTGCCTTCTCCTCGGCCGGGGAATTCCTGGAGAAATACAAGGACCAGATCCAGAATATCATCGGCCACTTCGGCCTGGGCTTCTACAGCGCCTTCATGGTAGCCAGGAAGGTTACCATCGAAACCCTTTCCTGGAAGGAAGGCGCCCAAGCCGTGAAATGGACCTGCGACGGCTCCCCCGCCTATGAGATGGAGGAGATTGAAAAGGCCGACCGGGGCACGGTGATCACCCTGTACCTGGACGACGATTCGAAGGAATATGCCGAGAAATCCCGCATCGAGGGCCTGCTGGGCAAGTACTGCAAGTTCATGCCGGTCCCCATCGTCTTCGGCAAGGAGCAGGAGTGGAAGGACGGCAAGTACGTGGACACCGATAAAGACAAGGTCATCAACGCCGTGGAGCCGCTCTGGACCAAGGCGCCCAGCGAGCTCAAGGACGAAGACTACCTGAGTTTCTACCGCACCCTCTTCCCCATGAACGAGGAGCCGCTGTTCTGGATCCACCTGAATGTGGACTATCCTTTCAACCTCACGGGTATCCTCTACTTCCCCAAGCTCAAGGACCGCGTGGCCGTAGAGCGCAACAAGATCTCCCTCTACTGCAACCAGATGTTCGTAACCGACCACGTGGACAACATCGTGCCGGACTTCATGACTCTGCTGCACGGCGTGATTGACTCCCCGGACATTCCGCTCAACGTTTCCCGTTCCTACCTCCAGAGCGACGCCGCCGTAAAGAAGATCTCCACCTATATCACCAAGAAGGTGGCCGACAGGCTCGAGAGCATCTTCAAGGAGCAGCGGGACCAGCTGGAAGCCAAATGGGACAACCTCAAGCTCTTCATCGAGTACGGCATGCTCTCCGACGAGAAGTTCTGCGAAATGGCCCAGAAGTTCGCCCTCTTCAAGCATACGGACGGCAAGTACTTCTCCTTCGATGAATACAAGGAGGCCGTGAAGGACAAGCAGACCGACAAGGACAAAAAACTGGTGTACCTGTATGCCAACAAGCCGGAAGACCAGTATGCCTATATCCAGGCCGCCAAGGACAAAGGATACGACGTGCTGCTGATGGACTGCGAGCTGGACGCCCACTATGTGAACCTGCTGGAACAGAAGCTCACGGACACCCGCTTTGCCCGCGTGGACTCCGACGCCGTGGAGAACCTCATCCCCAAGGAAGAAAAGATGAAACTGGAGATGAAGGAGGACGAGCGCTACGACCTGGAGAACCTCTTCAAGGCCGTACTTCCTGCCGGGAACGACTACTTCGTCAACGGCGAGAACCTCGGGGCCGACAGTGCGCCCATCCTCATCACCCAGAACGAGTTCATGCGCCGTTACCGCGAAATGAGCGCCCTGGGCGGCGGCATGAACTTCTATGGCAGCATGCCGGAGAGCTACAACATCACCGTAAACATGGAGAACCCGCTGGTCGCCAAGATCTGGGATGCCAAACAGAGCGACGTAGCCCCGCAGGCCGAATTACCGGCCGAAGCACCGTCCGATGCCTCCGACGAGGAGAAGACCCAGGCCCGTGAGGCTCGGGAGGCCGTGCGCAAGGCCCACCGGGCCGATGTGGAAGCCTTCGCCCAGGGCAACGAGCTGCTGCATCAGCTGGTCGATCTGGCCCTCCTGTCCAACGGCATGCTCAAGGGCAAGGCCCTGGCCGATTTCATCGCCCGCAGCCAGAAGGTTGTGAGCGATGCCTACATGAAATAACAGCGTATAACACATCTTATTGACTGTCAATCTATTAAACAAAGTCCTTGCGGCGTTTTTACCGCAAGGACTTTTGTTTAATCACTGATATTCAGTTACTTATATGTTACGCACGTAAAAACTATTTGTACAGGAAGCGGCGGATGGACATCTTGGGCGTCTTCTCGAAAGGCTTGTCCATGAGTTCCACCTTGGCAATCTGGCTGTAGGCGGGAAGCTGGCGGTTGGCGCCCAGCTTGATGTTCTCCGGGATCTCGGCCTTGGCCTCGCTGTCCAGCAGGGCCTTGGCAACGGCCTGCTCATCCAGGAAGACCAGGGCGACCAGCTTGCCGCCACGGTCCACCACCACGGATTCCATCACATAGGGCTGGTTGTTCACCACGGCTTCCAGCTCTTCCGGATAGATATTCTGGCCGGAAGGACCCAGGATCATGTTCTTGGAACGGCCACGGATGAAGATGTTGCCATCGGCATCGATGATACCCAGGTCGCCGGTACGGAGCCAGCCGTCCTCGGTGAAAGCGTTGGCGGTCGCTTCCTCGTTCTTGAAGTAGCCGATGGTGATGTTCTCACCGCGGGCCTGGATCTCACCCACCACATGCTGGGGATCGTCGGAGTCGATGCGGACTTCGGCCACATCCACGGCCTTGCCGCAGGAACCAGCCACATACTTGGTCCAATGTTCATAGGCCAGCAGCGGGCAGGCTTCCGTCATGCCGTAACCCACCAGGTAAGGGAACTTGATGCGCTTGAACAGGCGCTCCACCTCGGGATTCAAGGCGGCGCCGCCCATGATGAACTCCTGCACGTTGCCGCCGAAAGCCTCCACCAGGCCATCCTTGACCTTCTTGTAGATGATTTCGTTCAGGCCGGGAACCTTCAGGAGGAACTTGATGAGGGGCTTGTCCAGCGTGGGCTTCACCTTGCTCTTGTAGATCTTCTCCATCACCAGCGGAACGGTGATGAGCAGGTAGGGCTTCACATCGGCAAACGCCTTCAGGAGGGCCGCCGGGGTGGGCGCCTTGGACATCCAGTAAATGGACGTACCGTTGCACAGGGGATAGAGGAACTCGATCACCAGCCCGTACATGTGGGCCATGGGCAGCATGGAGACCATCTTGTCACCGGCCGGCACGTTGCGCTGGCTGTAGTCCACGTTGGCCGAGAAATTCCGGTACGTGAGCATGACACCCTTGGGATCTCCGGTGGAACCGGAAGTATAGTTGATGGTGGAAAGGTCGTCCCAGTTGTCGGTAGGGAAATGGACGTCGTCCGGGCCGAAACCCTTCGGGTACTTGGCCGCGAAGAGTTCGTCCAGGTGATCCACGGCTTCCTGGATCTTGGGATCCCGGCACAGGAGAACCTTCCAGTTATCCACATCGAAGACGACTTTCAGGGCGGGCATCTTCTCGGGGTCCATCTGCGCCCAACGGGCGGCATTGGTAAAGAGAGCGATGCTCTCCGAGTGGTTCACCAGGCCCATCACGCTCTCCGGCTTGAAGTCGGCCAGGATGGGGACGATCACGGTCTCAAAGGTATTCACGGCAAGGTAGGCGAAACCCCAACGGGCGCCGTTGTTGGCGCAGAGGGCGATCTTCTCCCCCTTCTTGAATCCGGCTTTCTCGAATACGATATGGAAACGAGCGATATCGGTGGCCATTTGGGCATAGGTGAAGGAGTCGCCGCCAATGGTGTTCAGCGCAGGTTTATCCCAGTACTTCCGGGTGGCTTCCTGCAATCTTTCCAGGTAATGAGGATACTTTTGCATGATACACAGTTAGGTTTTGTACAGTATGCAAAGATAAGAATTATTTTTATTTTATTACCTTTGTACGTCTAAAACAGCCTCCATGCGAAGAAAACCCATCATAGGCCTCATTTACGATTTTGACGGCACCCTCTCCCCCGGCAACATGCAGGAGTTCGGCTTCATCCAGGCCATCGGCCAGACCCCGGCCGAATTCTGGGCCAAGAGCGACTGCATCGCCATCGGCCAGGACGCATCCAATATCCTGGCCTACATGAAGCTGATGCACGATGAAGCCAAGAAAAACCACATCCGCCTCACCCGGGAGGGATTCCGCCGCTACGGGACGGACATCAAGCTGTATGAGGGCGTGCGGGACTGGTTCCGCAACATCAACGCCTACGGGCAGGAGCATGGGGTCATCATCGAGCATTACATCAACTCCTCGGGCCTCACCGAAATAATTGAAGGCTCCCCCATCGCCAAGGAATTCAAGCACATCTTCGCCGGCAGTTTCATCTACGACGAGAACGGAGAGGCCGAATGGCCCGGCATCGCGGTGGATTTCACCGCCAAGACCCAGTACCTGTTCAAGATCCAGAAAGGCATCTTCTCCTCCCGCGACGCCAAGCGGGTGAACGAGAGCTGGGCCGATGACGACAAGCGCCTCCCCTTCACCAACATGATCTACTTCGGCGACGGCGACACCGACGTCCCGTCCATGAAGCTGGTGAAAATGTCGGGTGGCCACGCCATCGCCGTCTTCGACCCTTCCCGGCCGGGAAAGAAAGAAACGGCCCAGAAACTCCTGCGGCAGGACCGCGTGAACTTCATCACCCCCGCCACCTACACCCGGGACAGCCGCACCTTCCGCCTGGTCTGTGCCATCATCGACAAGATCAAGGCCGATACCGAACTCCGCCAATTTACGCGTTACAAATAATATGAGCAGCTTGAAGATAGGCCTGGTGCAGCAGCATTGCACCGCCGACATCCCCGGAAACATCGCGCGTCTGGAAGCGGGCATCCGCAGCTGCGCCGCCCAGGGCGCCCAACTGGTAGTTCTGCAGGAACTGCACAACAGCCTGTACTTCTGCCAGCAGGAAAACGCCGCCCTCTGCGACCTGGCCGAGCCCATCCCCGGCCCCTCCACCGAGCGTTTCGGCGCCCTGGCCAAGGAACTGGGCGTAGTCATCGTCCTCTCCCTTTTCGAGCGCCGTACGGCCGGCATCTACCACAACACGGCCGTGGTCCTGGAGGCCGACGGGAGCATCGCCGGGAAGTACCGCAAGATGCACATCCCCGACGACCCCCTCTTCTACGAGAAATTCTATTTCACCCCCGGCGACCTGGGCTTCCAGCCCATCAAGACCTCGGTGGGGACTCTGGGCGTACTGGTGTGCTGGGACCAATGGTACCCGGAAGCCGCCCGCGCCATGGCCCTGGCCGGGGCCGAACTGCTCATCTACCCCACCGCCATCGGCGGCGTCCCCACAGACCCCGACTGGGAACAGGCCCAGCAGCGGCAGGCCTGGCAGCTGGTCCAGCGCGGCCATGCCGTGGCCAACGGGCTGCCGGTGATCACCGTGAACCGGACAGGCGTGGAGCCGGATCCCAGCGGACAGTCGTCCGGCATTGATTTCTGGGGCCATTCCTTCGCCACGGGAGCCCAGGGCGAGATCCTCACCGAATTCGGCAAAGAGGAAGAAGGCGTGCGCGTGGTAGAGATTGACATGACGCAGTGCGAATACGTGCGCCGCGGCTGGCCCTTCCTCCGGGACCGCCGCATCGACGCCTACGACGTGCTCCTGAAACGATTCGGAAAATGAGACGTTTACCGGCAGAATGGGAGCCTCAGGGCTTCGTACAGCTCACCTGGCCGCATCCCGACACCGAATGGTACGACCTCCCGCATGTGCTGGACTGCTATGTCCGGATTGCCCAGGCCATCATCCGCTTTGAACCGCTCCTGATTGTGTGCCGGGACCAGGCAGAATGCCTTGCCGACATGGCGGCCCGCGACTTTGTGCCCGACACCCGTGTGCGCCTCACCACCTGTCCCCTCAACGACACCTGGGCGCGCGACCACGGGGCCATTTCCGTGCTGGACGGCAGCCAGAAAAGCATCCTGGACTTTGTCTTCAACGGCTGGGGACTCAAATTCGGCAGCGACCTGGACAACCAGATTACCCGGAACATCTTCCGGCAGGGCGTCTGGGCCCCGGATGTACAGTATGTGGACATGCGGCCCTTCGTCCTGGAGGGCGGCAGCATCGACACCGACGGCGCCGGCACCCTCATGGCCACCTCCGAGTGCCTGTGCTCCCTGAACCGGAACGAATACCTGTCCCAGGGGCAGATCGAGGAGCGGCTCAAGGAGGCCTTCGGCCTGCAGCGCATCCTGTGGCTGGACCACGGCGGCATCGTCGGGGACGACACCGACAGCCACGTGGACATCCTGGCCCGTTTCTGCTCGGAAGACACCATCGCCTATACGGCCTGCGACGACCCGGCCGATGAGAACTATGCCCCCCTCAAGGCCATGGAAGCGCAGCTCAAGACCTTCCGCACCCTGGACGGGAAGCCCTACCGGCTCATTCCCCTGCCCCTGCCGGACGCCCTCTACCTGGACGATTACCGGCTCCCCGGCTCCTATGCCAATTTCCTGATTCTCAACGGCGCCGTGCTCATTCCAGGCGCAGACAGCCCCAAAGACGCCATGGCAGCCCAGCAACTGCGCACCGCCTTCCCCGACCGGGAAATCATCGTCATTGACTGCCGGGCCCTCCTTTCCGGCCATGGCGGCCTCCACTGCATCACCATGAACTTCCCCGCCGGCTTCCAGGCCTGACGACGGCTACCGGATACCAAAAAGGACTGGCCTTGCGGTCAGTCCTTTTGCATGTCAAACACTTGTGATTATTTCACCTCCACGGTGACTACGCGGTTCTTGGCAGCGCCGTCAAACAGCTGGACGGTGGCGCCATGAGCGGATTTCTCGATGTTCTCTTCGTTGGCACCGGCCTTCTTGAGCAGGTTCACCACATAGTCCACACGCTGCTCGGAGAGCTTCTGGTTGCGACGGGCCGATCCGGTCTGCTTGTCGGCATAACCGTTCACGGAGAGTTTGGTGTCGGCATTCACGACGTTCTCGGTGAAGTACTCGAGGTGAGCGAGTTCACGCTGGGAGAGCTTGGCGCTGCCGCAGTCGAAGTACAGGGTGATGGGGCTGGCGGCAATCACGTCCACGGCGGTAAAGGTCCCGTTCTCGAAGAGATAGGTCTGGCCGCTCACGAGGTTGCGGTAAGGGGCGAGTTCGTTCTCCAGGGCGGCAATCTGGTCCTTCAGGGCGGCGTTCTCGGCTTCGAGGCGGGCCACCTTGTCGGACAGGGCGTTATACTGCTCCGTGGTGAAAGGCACGGGGATCACGACGGGCGTGATGGAGTTGTGCCGGTCGAAGTTGGTCTTGCCCAGGTTGAAGGCCAGGCCCAGGGTGGCGCTGGGGAAGTAAATGAAGCGGGTGTCCGCGATGCCGTAGGGCTGGGACTTGCTCACGAGCGCCTGGAGGTCCAGGGTGACATTCACGCGCGGGGACAGGCGGAAGACGTTGTTGAAGCCCAGACCGGCGCCATACTCATAGTTGGTACCGGCATTGCTGGTCATGAGCACGCCCATGGTAGCATAAGGGTTCAGGCTCCAGAAACGGGTCTCTTTGTATCCCAGGAAGGAATTGAACATATTCCACACGAAATCGCCGTGGATGAAGTGGGAACTGTACTGGGTATGGGTGATCTGGTTGGAGAAACCGTGCCAGCCCAGACGGGCGCCTACGGCAGGAGTCCACCATTTACCGGCCAGGATTTCCGTCCCCAGGCCCAGGCCGCCGAATCCTTTATTGGCTCCGCTGAAAAGCAGGGAGGTATTGACACCGGCGCCTACATTGATATATGTATTGTCAAAAATGCCATTGGTCTCATAGGCCCCGCGGACAATCTTACCGTTCTCGTCCGTATTGGCATTCTCCTGCGCCAAAGCGTTGAAGGAGAACAGGAGGCTCGCAGCGGCGAACACAGCTAAGAGGGATTTCAGATACTTCATACTATGAGGTTTTATTTGTTTTTATCGCGTATACATCCGCAAATTTACATATATTTTTCCATTAATCAAACGGAAAGCCTATCTTTGCAGGAGCCGTATGAACTTCAAACTGCAATCCTCCTACCAGCCCTCCGGCGACCAGCCGGAGGCCATCGCCGCGCTTTGCGATGCCCTGCAGCAGGGCGTGAACGACGTGACGCTCCTGGGCGTGACCGGTTCCGGGAAAACCTTCACCATGGCCAATGTCATCGAGCGCCTGCAGCGTCCGGCGCTCATCCTGAGCCACAACAAGACCCTGGCAGCCCAGCTGTACGGGGAATTCAAGGCCTTCTTCCCCAACAATGCCGTGGAGTACTTTGTCTCCTACTACGACTATTACCAGCCGGAAGCCTACATTCCCGTCACGGACACCTATATCGAGAAAGACCTGAGCATCAACGACAAGATTGACGAGCTGCGGGTGAGCGCCGCATCGGCCCTGATGAGCGGACGGCGGGACGTGATCGTGATCTCGTCCGTTTCCTGCCTCTACGGCATCGGCAATCCCGACGACTTCCACGACCAGACGGTCACCGTCCGGCGGGGGGAACAGCTGGCCATGACGCGCCTGCTCTACCGCCTGGTGGACGCCCTCTACTACCGCACGGAGGCCGATTTCAAGCGCGGGTCCTTCCGCGTGCGCGGGGACACGGTGGATATCTTCCTGGGCGGGGCCGATTACGCCGCCCGCATCGAGTTCTTCGGCGACGAAGTGGACCGCGTGGCCCTGGTGGACCCCGTGACCGGCGCCATCTTCGAGGAACTGGACAAGATTGACCTCTACCCCGCCAAGAATTTCGTCACGTCCAAAGAAAAGGGTTCCCAGGCCGTCATCCAGATCCAGGAAGACCTCATCAAACAGGTCGAGTACTTCGAATCCATCGGCAAATTCCTGGAAGCCAAGCGCCTCAAGCAGCGCGTAGAATACGACATGGAGATGATCAAGGAGATGGGCTACTGTCCCGGCGTGGAAAACTATTCCCGCTATTTCGACGGACGCAAGCCCGGCCAGCGGCCCTTCACGCTCATAGACTATTTCCCCGACGATTTCCTCTGTTTCATCGACGAGAGCCACGTGACCCTGCCGCAGATCCGGGCCATGTACGGCGGAGACCATTCCCGCAAGGAAACGCTGGTTGAGTATGGATTCCGCCTGCCGGCCGCCAGCGACAACCGGCCCCTCACCTTCGACGAGTTCGAAGCCGTGACGCATCAGAAAATCTACGTGAGCGCCACCCCGGCCGATTACGAGCTCCAGCAATCGGAAGGCCTGGTGGTGGAGCAGATCGTGCGCCCCACCGGCCTGCTGGACCCGCCCATCCAGGTGCGGCCCACCCAGAACCAGGTGGACGACCTCATGGAAGAGATCCGCGTGAGGGCCGAGAAGGACGAGCGCGTGCTGGTGACCACCCTCACCAAACGCATGGCCGAGGAACTGGACAGTTACTTCACGAAAACGGGCATCCGCTGCCGCTACATCCACTCCGACGTGGATACGGCCGAGCGCGTGGAAATCATCGAAGACTTCAAGAACGGCCTGTTCGACGTCCTGATCGGCGTAAACCTCCTGCGCGAAGGCCTGGACATTCCGACCGTCTCGCTTGTCGCCATCCTGGATGGCGACAAGGAGGGGTTCCTCCGCAGCGGGCGCGCCCTCACCCCGACCCCGGGCCGCGCCCCCCGTCACGG
>JAEEGL013687427.1_pt1 | contig 11943 bp, 6 predicted proteins | sample 9134231 | NCBI WGS metagenome assembly JAEEGL01 (sample SAMN16246548, study PRJNA631951) | gut metagenome | biome: gut microbiome; feature: rumen; material: fiber-attached | host: Bos | place: Iran: Karaj | collected 2018-10 | reverse complement strand
AGCAAATGCAACATATACAGCAACATGTATAGATAACATAAAACCATCAATATCATGTTCAGTATCAAATAAGAATACAACATCAGGTGTAACAGTTAAATGTACATGTTCAGATGCAGGATCAGGAGTGTCAACTTGTGCAGGAGCATCAGGAACATCAAATACACTAACTGGTGTAAAATCAAGTACAACATATACAGTAAAAGACAAAGATGGAAACAGTAATTCAACAAGCGTAACAGTTACTTCACAAAAGCAAGGAAGATCAAGATCTTGTAAAACATACAACGCTCAGGCGAATGCAAGTATATGTGGATCAAATTGTAATCCACATAATTGTAATGCACATAATTGTAATGCACATAAATGCAATGCACATAATTGTAATCCACATAATTGTAATGCACATAATTGTAATCCACATAATTGCAACGGATATAGTTGTAACTGCAGTACATGTACTAAATGTGCGGAAACAGGTACTTGTTGGAAAAAAGTATCAGTAAGTGGTAGTTCTGCGTGTTATGCTCAACAAGGTGTTGTAGGAAATGACGGATGTCGTGTTCCTTATGACTGCTGCAAAAAAGAAACTACATATAGTTGTAACTGCAAAACATGCTATCATACATGTTATGATACGTGCTATGATACATGCTATGACACATGTTATGATACATGCTATGACACATGTTATGATACATGTTATGACACATGTACTTGTCGAAATGAAAGCTTTGGCTGTGAAACATGGAATAGTTGGAGCGGATGGTCAAATAACTCGTCATGTTCAGCAAGCAGTTCAAACAGCAGTGAGACACAATGTCAAACAATTTACTATTAAAACTATGAAGAAATTCATAGTTTTTTTAATATTTTGTAAATAGTTTTGTAAATAGTATTGACACTTAATAAATATAATATTATAATGTAATTACTTAGTAATAAATAGAGGTACGACAAAATAGGAATCTATAATATATTACCTATATTATTTACGGATAGTATAAGCATATATTTTTATTTAAGTATATAGCGAAGAGTTATATATTTAAATAAAGGGTTCCGGTCGTATCCTAGCGATGATTTATATCTGATTTACTGAGTATTACGATCTAAAAATGTGATTCTCATTAAATTCGATTATGCGAAAGCTTGTCGATACTAAGTATTTGTTAACAAATGAAGAAAGAAAACTTCAATGACAAGTGATTCAAAGGAATACTGATAATATTGGTTTTGAATCTGTTAAAACTGACTAGTATATTGTTTATCAGACAATATACTTTTTTCTTGTAAAAAAATATATAATATTATATAATTTGAATAGAATGCGGAGGCATTAATTTATGAATGATGATTTAGAAAAAAAAGAGGGTATTATTGAATTAAATAGTGATTCTGAGGAAATAAATGACATCGAATCTGATATAGAGGACGAAGTGTTCGTTGAACCAAAGAAGAAGGCTAAATTTTCTTTTAAGGATCTTCCAAAAAAGACAAGAATAATTATTTTATCTATTATAGGAGTTATTATCTTAGCGATAATTATAATATTACTTGTTGTTTTTGTGTTTAAGAAAAATAAGAATGGAAAGAATAACAAGGATAACATTCCAAAGAAAGATCCTGTTGTAATTGTTGAAAAAGACAACTATAGATATGAAAATGGGGCCTTATTCTTTACAAAAGATGGTACTGATCTAGGAAAATATAATTGTAATAATAAAGATGCAAGTCTATGCTATGTTTCTTTCTATGGGAATGAGAAGACATTAGATGTCCCTACATATATTTATGAAGACGGAAATAAGGAATACTCTACAAGAAGTGACTTAAGTGAAAACTTTGCTTTTGTTGTAGATGGTACAGATGCAAATCAAATTGTCTTCTATGATGTTAAAAATCAAGAAGTAAAAGAAACTTATGAAGAAGTAAAAGAGTATAATGAAGAATTTGTTATAGTTAAAAAAGATGAAAAATATGGTCTTATTTCTCTAGAAGACGGAAGCTATAAAATCCCAATTGAATATGACTATTTAGGTAGTTTCCCTGAAAGACCAGAACTATCATTCAAAAAAGGCAGCCTATATGGATTGCTTGATGCAGAGGGAAAAGAGTTAACTAAAGATATTGATTGTGAAATAAAGACTTATAATGAACATGTTGTTGTAATCAACAATGGAGATAAATATAAAGTACTAGATTATGAAGGAAATAACCTTGGTATTTCTGGAAACTATATTGAATTTGTTGAAGGATATTTATGCGTATTAAGACAAGGATTATACGTATACAATCCTGAAGGAGTACTCTTAAATATAGAACCAATATTAGTTAAAGGCGAAAATAATGGTACAAAGCATATATTAAATGCAAGAAACAAAGTTATTAAAACTGAAAGAATATTTGATTTATACGATTCAGATGATGAAATAAAGATAGGTTATAAAGATGATTATTATTCAATTAATAAGTATGAGGGAATAGTAAGTCACAACTACAAATATGTTAGCTATTATAATCAAAAATTATATTTCTACAATGATGATAAAAAAGAAACTTTAATTGGTACATATAAATGTATTAATAAAAACATTGTAGATAAAGACTCAACTGAATTTGTAAACTGTATGGTAGCAAAAGAATCTAAATTATTAAATAGAGAAAGCGAAAATACTGAATTTGGTTATTTACCAATTTACAACAATAATATAGTCTTTATAAATGATATTATTTCAACTGGAGCTACAGAAAACATTATTATGTACCAAATGGCAGAAAGCAAAAATGTCGGTACATATACTAAAGTTGATGCAGGATATTATCAAAATAACCCAGATGTTCAGCATGTAGATGCAACAGATGATATAAGAATAGCGGCAATAAAGTCTACAAATGGATCACATGGTATTGTTTATATAAGTGGACCTGCTGTTAAACCATTAATCAAATTTGAATATGATGATATTAAAATATATGATGATAATCATTATGTTGCAAAATCATTAAATGGTAATACTTTATTTGAAGTAGATGGTAAAAAATCTATTACTACTAAAAATGAAATTGTTAAGATTACAGACAAATATATAATTGTAAAAGACGGTGATTTATATCAAATCTATGAAAATAAAGAAAATGGTTCAATAATTAGTAATACATTCAAATATATAGACCTACAAGAAGAATATTATGTTGGTATAGATAATGATAATAAATTAAATGTTTATAATTATGATAATAAGAATGGTATTTTAGATCCTTCTATAGAAGTAACAAATACAAACTATGAAAACGCATATACTATCACTTATAATGGAAAAGAATTAATCGAAATCACATTATTCGATAATGATAATCAAGCTATAAAAACATATAAGTATATAGATGGAAAATTGGATGTACCAACACCGCAAGAAACACCAGAACCTGAGGAACCTACTCCTGAACAACCGGAAGAGAATCCACAGAATAATGGTGAGGAAGGTAATACGGAGGAATAAGAATGAAAAAACAGACTGATGTGAATGCTGAAAAACCAAAGAAAAAAGTAGTTGTTAAAGATATTCTATCTTTAATAGTAATAATATTATTAATAGGATTCTCTACATATATGGTAGGATACAAGATTAAACTTGACTACGATAAAGAACAAGCACGAAAAAATATATCTAAAAAATTTAAGTTCTGTTTAGCAGAAAAAATGAATGGAAAAGAAAAAAATGTTTGTTCACTATACTTCTATGATTATGATGACAAATTAATTAACAAGTATGATTGTAAAAATGAAGATTGTGATTATGTTGGAAGTTCTTTAGATGAAGTAGATTCAAAAGTTGATACATATAAAGACGGAACAAAAGAAGTTATACCTCGTTTTAAAGCATCTGATAATAATTACTATGCTTTCATAAAGGATGGAAATTCAAAATTCCTTTATAATATAAGTGAACAATCACAAGTATTTCTAATTCAACAATTAAAATTCTATAAGACTGACATTAATCCTGAATATGTCTTTGTTAAAAAAGACGATTATTGGGGAATATATAGTTTGAACTATGCAACATGGTATGTAAATCCTCAGCAATTCAAATATTTAGGATTAATTAATAATGCTAATGAAAATGGCGTATTAGATGGAATGTCACTTATTGCTCAAGATGAAGATGGAACAAGAATAATGCAATTTGATAGTAACATGAAACTAGATAACGTTTCAGTAAACTATAAATATCCAATTTATACATACAATATTAATAAAAAATTCGTTGCATTCGATAACTCAAAGAGTTGCGGTTATTCTAAAGAAACTGGAGAAGGAGAAGTAGATATTAATATTCGTACATGCTTAAATATCTATCCATTTGAAAGTGTAGACCCAATTATTGATGATGCAACAGCTATCAAAGTATTTAATACTCACTTTGTAATAAGAACCCTTGATTCAATCAAGGTATATGCAATGAATGATAGTATAGTTACCGAAAGAGCAAGTTTAATTGGTGTATTTAAACCAGTTCCAGAAGACTTTAATATGAAAAAAGTAATTGTAGACGAAAAAGATAAATCAATTAAAGTATCTATTACAGGTTTCAAACAAGACTTTAAAGAATTTAACGATTTCCAAACAGTTGAAGATGAATAACAATAATAGGGAGGTTTTGAAATGTATTATTATGTAAATGGAAAAGTAACTTATCAATCAAGCAACTTTATAGTTGTAGATTGCAATGGATTAGGATATAAAGTATTTGTACCTAATCCATATAGTTACGAATTAGATAAAGAATATAAAGTGCTTTTATATAACCATGTTAGGGAAGATGAAAACTCATTATATGGTTTTAAAAGTAATGAAGAGTTAGAATTATTTTTAAAACTTCTAAACGTCAAAGGTTTAGGACCTAGACTTGCAAGCAACTTTTTTGCAACAGGATCTATTGGGGGCATAGTTGATGCCATAAATAGAGAAAATCTATTGTATCTAACAAAGTTCCCAAAAGTTGGCGAAAAGTTAGCAAAACAAATAATCTTAGATCTAAAGGGTAAGATTAATATTGAAGTAAGTGAAGAAGAATCTAATAACACAGAAGACTTATTCAATGTTTTGGAATCTCTTGGATATAAAACAGCGGAAATAAAGAAAATAATTAAAGATGTTGATCAATCTAAGAAACTAGAAGAGCAAGTAAAGGATGCTTTAAAACTATTATTAAAATAAAATGGAATTCAATTCCATTTTTTTATTCAAAACAATATATTTATGATATTATTATAGTAGAGGTTGACATATGAATAACGATATGAACGGAAATTTTGGCACAAATAATATAAATAATAATGTTGAGAACAATGCTCCAACTCCAGTAGTAAATGTACCTCAACAAGACGCAAACAAAACTGTAGTTAATGATGGATACACGGTTAAAACCCCGATAAAAGTATTTTTAACATTATTTTTCTCAATAATAGCTATAGGTTTATTTGGATATGTTTTTTATGTAGTATTTTTAATCCCTAATACTAAAAACTTACATTATGTACCCACTGAAGATGAAACAAAACAATCAATTATAGAAAAGGAACTTGATTATAATATATATTTAGCTTATGTTCCGTATCTAGAAGGGAAAATGAATTATAAAGATGCTTATCAAAGTGGCTTGTTAGATTATGAGAATATAGATGAAAACCTTATATTTTATATGGTTTATAAAAACCTAGTTGAAGTATATTCAAGTAATCAATTAACAGGTGATGAAACATATCAAAACTTTATAGATACACAATGTGACGAAAATCATTTATGCACAGTTTTTGCTAAAAATGATATAGTGGAAGAAGTAAAAAATACTTTTAAAAATAATTACCTATATGACGGAGATATTAAATTAGATGATAAATTAAATTGCAAAAGATACTTAGATTATTACTTATGTAGCGAAAACACAAAATATAAATCAAACAATATGAAGTTATCTTTAATCGCAGATGTAAAATATGATGATGATATCTTATATGTTGTTGAAAAACCAATATTCTTAACAGATGTTAAAACTTTCAATGGAATATATACAGCAAGTAATGTTTATAAATATAATAATTACAATATACTAGTTAAAGAAAATGTTACTTTAGATAGTAATGATGATAAATATTTAAATGTTTTCTTAACCGAAAATTCTAATGAATTATCATTATTTAGGCATAAATTTATAAAAAATATAGATGGATCATATCGCTGGATTTCTACAGAATCCATTGATAATTTTAAAAAATAAAAAAATATAGTTTATCTATATTTTTTTATTTTTTAAACATATTTATTGAATTGATTAGCTTAAAATGATATTATTATATAGTAGGTGAGATATATGAATAAAGTCTTTAAAAACAAGAAAGGATTAACATTAATAGAGTTATTAGTAACTTTATTATTGGTAAGTATAATAGTTGTTTTTATTTACAGACTAATATTAAATGTAAATAGTCAAACAACAAATCCGGAATTTGCAATGGCAAATCAAACAATAAGAACGGAAATAATTAGGACGATTGAGTCAGACTTGGTAGCACATGATGTAGATAAAATATCATTAGTATACCAAGATGAGAACAATAACTATAATCCAGCAGTATATTTCTATGAAGAAGAAAGAACAAGTATAATTTCGATCATAGATGAACAAGCAATTCAATATAAAGCATTTAATGGAGAAAAGCAAACCTGGGAATTAATAGATTGTTATTTCAATTTTAACACAACAGAAAAGGGGCAAGCATCAGGAATAGTAATCAATTCAAATGGTATTGGTAATTCAACTTCATCAGTAACAGTAAATTTTGTTATATCAAATGATAATGAACATAATCAAGGATTATCAAGTACTGATAACAACTTAAAAGATGATATTATAATAAGTTACTTAGGCCATAGTAACAACTTAAGCTTCTGTAGTAGAGAATCAACTCATAAAGAAGAAGAATGTAGAAAGTATGTATTAATTTATTTAGATTACAACTATCCACACAAAGAAACAGAATCACTTATTTCTTCAGACCAAGTTGTAGGAGAACCACTAGATTTACCACAAGAATTAACATCAGAGGGATACAACTTCTTAGGTTGGTATAATTCAAAAACAGGCGGAAATGAAGTAGAAAACAATAAAATAGCGGCCCTTAGTGATGAAAACTTAACAATATATGCTCACTGGGAACCAAACACATATAGAGTATCATTCAATGCAAATGGAGGAATAAATCCTGATCCAGAATATTTAGACTTAGTATATGACACAAAATATGGAGATTTAGCAACCACAACAAGAAGAGGATATACTTTTGTTGGTTGGTATATGGGAACAAGCGCATCAAGCCAACAAGTAACCAAAGATGCATATGTAAAAACAGCACTTAACCATACATTATATGCACACTGGAGACCAAATGTATACACAGTAACATTTGATAAAAATGGTGGCGACCATGACCCTAACCCAGCAACAAAAGAAGTAACATATGATGCTGCATATGGACAATTAGCAACAATAGAAAGAACAGGATATGATTTCTTAGGATGGTATACATTACCAGACGGGGGAGATAAAGTTGAAGCAACAACAATTGTTCAAATAATAGAAAATCAAACATTATATGCACACTGGAAAGCAAAAGAATACAAAGTAACATTTAATGCAAATGGAGGAGTTACCCCAAATCCAACAACAACAAAAGTAACATATGATGCAACATATGGAACTCTTGCTGAAACTTCAAGAGTAGGATATACATTTGATGGATGGTGGACAAAAGCAAGTGGCGGTACAAAAGTTGAAGAAACAACAAAAGTAAAAATTACAGCTAATCAAACCTTGTACGCACACTGGAAGGCAAACAAATATACAATAACATTAACAAATTCACTAGCAACAACAAATAGTGTTCCAACAAGCGTAATAGCAACATATGATTCTCCAATGGAAACATCAATAACAAATCCAAGTAGGGTTTATACAATTACATTTAAAGCAGGAACATCAGGAGCTACGTTATCATCAACAAAAGAAACAAGTACATGGACATTTAATGGTTGGTATACAGCACAAACTGGTGGATCAAAAGTAATTGGAACAGATGGAAAATTTGTAGCAAGCGTATCAGGTTATACTGATGGCAATAAAAAATGGGTAAGAGCAGAAAACACAACGCTATTTGCTCAATGGAAAGATGGCAAAATCCCAATCCCAACTGCAACAAGAACAGGATATTCTTGTTCATTGCCAACAATAACAAACCCACCAACAGCGGATAAATCATATACAGCAACATGTACAGCAAATGGCTATACAGTAACATTTAATGGAAATAACTGTGGAACACCAAGTATGGCAAGTAAATCTGTAACATATGATCAAACATATGGAACTTTAGCAACAATAACAAAAACAGGATATACATTTAATGGTTGGTTTACTAAGGCGAGCGGTGGTACACAAGTAACCGCATCAACAACAGTAAAAATAACAGCCAATCAAACATTGTATGCACACTGTACAGCAAATCAATATACAATTACATTAAATAATCAAAACGCTACAACTGCCGGAACAACAAGTGTAAAAGCAACATATGATTCAGCAAATTTAAGTAGCGCAATAACAAACCCAAGTAGGGTTTATACAATTACATTTAAAGCAGGAACATCAGGAGCTACATTATCATCAACGAAAGAAACAAGCACATGGACATTTGATGGATGGTATACTTCTAACGGAGTGAAAGTAATAGGAACTGATGGAAAACTGGTTGCGAACGTATCAGGATATACAGATGCAAATAAAAAATGGAAAAATGCAGGAGCTGTAACATTATATGCTCACTGGTCAGGCGGTTCAATTACAATACCAACAGCAACAAAGACTGGTAATACATGTACACTTGGAACTGTAACAAACCCACCAACAGCAAATAAAGAATATAGAGCTTCATGTACACCAAATAAATATACAGTAACGTATAATGCCAACAATTGTGGAACAGCTAGTGCATCGACGAAACAGGTAACATTTGGATCAGCATATGGAACACTAGCATCATTTACTGTAAAAACAGGATATACATTTAATGGCTGGTATACTGCAGCAAGTGGAGGAACTCAAGTTACTGCATCAACTACAGTATCAACACCAAACAATCATTCAATATACGCACATTGTACAGTTAAAACTTATACAATTACATTATCAAATGATAATGCAACAACAGTAGGAACAAAGAGTGTAACAGCAACATATGGTTCAGCAAACTTAAGCGCATCGATAACAAATCCAAGTAGAGTATATACAATAACATTTGCAGCAGGAAACCCAGCAGCAACATTGTCAGCAACAAGTGCAACAAGCACATGGACATTCACTGGCTGGTGGACAGCGTCAAGTGGTGGAACCAAAGTAATTGGAACAGATGGAAAGCTAATAGCAAATGTTTCAGGATATACAAATGCAAGTAAGCAATGGATAAAAGATGGTGGAGCAACATTATATGCTCGTTGGTCAGGAGGAACAATAACAGTACCAACGGCAACAAGAACAGGATATACATGTACATTGCCAACAATAACAAATCCGCCAACGGCAGATAAAACATATACAGCATCATGTACACCAAATCAATGTACACTTACATTAAATAACCAATATGCAACGACAAATGGCTCAACAAGCGTAAAGGTAACATACGATTCAGCAACATTAGGTTCAACGGTTACGAGCCCTCAAAGAAAATACACAATAACATTTAAACCTGGTTCACCAGCAGCAACATTATCAGCAACAAGTGCAACAAGCACATGGACGTTTAATGGCTGGTACACATCATCAAGTGGCGGATCAAAAGTAATTGGATCAGATGGTAAACTAGTTGCAAATGTATCAGGATATACAGGTGCAGGTGGAAAATGGGTAAGAAATGGATGTGTAACATTATATGCGCACTGGTCAGGTGGAACAATAACAGTTCCAACAGCATCAAGAACAGGATATACATGTACATTACCAACAGTAACAAATCCACCAACAGCAAATGCAACATACACAGCAACATGTACAGCAAATCAGTCAACAATTACACTTAATAATCAATATGCAACAACAAACGGAACAACAAGTGTAAAAGCAACATATGATTCAGCAACATTAAGTGCGGCAATTACAAATCCACAAAGAAAATACACAATAACATACAATCCTGGTTCACCAGCAGCAACATTATCGGCAACAAGTGTAACAAGCACATGGACATTCACTGGATGGTGGACAGCAGCAAGTGGTGGAACAAAAGTAATAGGAACTGATGGAAAACTAATAGCAAATGTTTCAGGCTATACCAACGCAAGTAAGCAATGGATAAAAACAGGAAATGTAACATTATATGCTCAATGGTCAGGAGGAACAATAACTGCGCCAACAGCAACAAGAACAGGATATACATGTTCAGTTCCTGCAGTAAGTCCAAATCCACCAACAGCAAATAAAACATATACAGCAAGTTGTACAGCAAATCAATATACAATTACACTTAATAATCAATCCGCAACAACAAATGGTTCAACAAGCGTAAAGGTAACATATGATTCAGCAACATTAGGTTCAACGGTTACGAGCCCACAAAGAAAATACACAATAACATTTAAACCTGGTTCACCAGCAGCAACATTATCGGCAACAAGTGTAACAAGCACATGGACATTTACTGGCTGGTATACAGCAGCAAGTGGTGGATCAAAAGTAATAGGAACAGATGGTAAACTAGTTGCAAATGTATCAGGATATACAGGTGCAGGAGGAAAATGGGCGAAAACTGGAGGCGTAACATTATATGCTCACTGGTCAGGCGGAACAATAACAGTACCAACAGCATCAAGAACAGGATATACATGTACATTACCAACAGTAACAAACCCACCAACAGCAAATGCAACATATACGGCAACGTGTACAGATAAAACAAAACCTTCAATTAGTTGTTCAAAATCAAATACAGGAACAACATCAGGTGTAACATTTACATGTACATGTTCAGATAATGGTTCTGGAGTGAAAACATGTGCGGGAGCATCTGGATCATCTAGAAAAATAACTGGAGTTAAATCAAGCACAACATATAAAGCTGTAGATAATGCTGGTAATGAATCAGCAGCATATAGCGCAAGTGTTACATCGTATTCTCAAGCACAGAAAAAGACCCAAAGCTGTACAGCAGCAAATCAATGTACAGCAAGTTGTTGTGGAACCTATAGTTGTAGCTGTCAAACTTGCCAAGGAACTTGCAAATCATGGTATTCAAAATGGACATGTAAAAAGAGCAATGGCTCAACTTCATCTGGTACAATAGGTGCAGGTTCAGCAACAAGGACAATTGCAGGTAATTATTGTGGCTCAGCCAATAGTGGATGTTGTTCAACACAAAATGGAGGATGTAAATCATTTAGTTGTACACAACATTGCTCAGCATATAACACGTACTCATGTAATTGTAAAACATGCAATAATAGTTGTAGCAAAGTAGGATGTTGTACATGCAAAACATGGGGAAGCGGTTCGTGGACAAATGTTAGTTCATGCAGTGCTAGCACAACAAAAACAACCAAAATATCATGTCAAACAGTAACAATGTATAAATAATAAAAAAAACTATGAATTTCAATTCATAGTTTTTTATTTAATTTATATTTAAATGATTGAAAAAAAATTTGCAAAATGATACTATAAAATAGTAGGTGATATAGAGTGAAGATAAGAAAAAATAAGAAGGGATTCACTGTAATTGAATTGCTTGCAATAGTGGTAGTAATAGCAATAATTTCATTAATAGCGATGGCAAGTGTATTCAGTATAATGAAAAAAGCAAGAGAAAGACAATATAATACAAACCTAGATT
>JAEEGL010109211.1_pt1 | contig 11943 bp, 7 predicted proteins | sample 9134231 | NCBI WGS metagenome assembly JAEEGL01 (sample SAMN16246548, study PRJNA631951) | gut metagenome | biome: gut microbiome; feature: rumen; material: fiber-attached | host: Bos | place: Iran: Karaj | collected 2018-10 | reverse complement strand
GAAAATAGGGAAGAAAAACTAGATCAAAGAACTTCTCCTACCGCAATAGGTTATTCCTTAACAAGTGTTATTTGTGCATATGAATTAGATTACATTAATATTGAAACAACTATGAATTACTTATCAAATATTTTAAATACCATTGATTCTCTAGAAAAATGGCATGGTCACTTATACAATTGGTATAATATAAAGACTAAAAAAGTAATACCACCATATTTTATTTCCACAATAGATTGTGGAAACTTACTAGGTTGTATGGTAGTTACTCGTGAATTCTTAGAAGGCCAAGGCGATGATGAGCTTGTCAAGTTATGTGATAAATTAATAAAAAATGCTAATTTTAAACGTTTTTATACAAAAAAAGATGTCTTTAGTATTGGTTATGATGTAGATGAAGGAAAATTATCAACATATAACTATAATAAATTTGCATCTGAATCACGTTTAACTAGTTACTTAGCCATTTGTTTTGGTGGAGCTCCAAGTAAACATTGGTTCTGTTTGGATAAGTCATTAACAACTCATAAAGGTAGAAAAGGTCTAATATCTTGGGCAGGAACAGCGTTTGAATACTTCATGCCACTATTATTTATGAGAAACTATCCAAATACTTTATTAGATGAAACATATCATTTTGCTTATTTCTGTCAAAAAGACTATATTAATAAAGTATCTCGTAAATTACCATGGGGAATATCAGAGTCAGCTTATAATGAACTTGATAATGCCTTAAACTATAAGTATAAAGCTTTCTCAACTCCATATTTAAAAGCCAAAGAAGATAAAGAAAATAGAATTGTTTTATCACCATATTCTTCATTAATGGCTATTGAATTATTCCCTGAAGACGTATATGAAAACATCAAAAAATTCAAAGATTTAAATATGTACAATGAATATGGTTTATATGAATCATATGACTATGATACTAAAGGAGTAGTAAGAGCTTATTTTGCTCACCATCAAGGAATGATATTGTTAGCCTTAACTAATTATCTAAAAAAAGGTATCATGAAAGATTATTTCCATTCTAATGTAAATGTTAGAACATTTGACTTATTACTAAAAGAGAAAGTTCAAATAAAAACAAGTATTGACATGAAAATGGCTAAATACAAAAAATATGATTATAAGAAAGAAACCATTGAAAATGATATTCGTGCCTTTGATTATATTTCTTATTTACCAGAAATGTCTGTCCTATCAAATAAGAAGTATTCACTAATAATGAATGATCGTGGAAATAGTTTCTCTAGATATCGTACATTACAATTAAATCGTTATCGTAAAGTAACTGAACAAGATTATGGTATTTTCTTATTTATTAAGGATAAAAGTACCAATTATATTTGGAGTAATACTTATGCTCCTATGAATCAAAAACCAGATAAATATGAAGTTGTATTTGCCTCAGATAAAATAAAATTCTTAAGAAGAGATGATACAATTTCTACAAAAACTGAAATTGTAGTATGTAAGAGTCATCATGCTGAAGTTAGAAGAATTACCTTCAAAAATGAATCAGATGATGATAAAGAATTAGAATTAACTAGTTATACAGAACCAATTCTTTCTGAAAATATGGATGATGTAAGCCATAAAGTATTTAATAATATGTTTATCAAAACAGACTTTGATAGTAGAACAAATAGTTTGATTGCTAAAAGAAAAGGTCGTGGAGAAAATAGTTTAAATAGTTACATGGTAACAAGATTAATTATTGAAAATCCATTAGATAGTTTTACATATGAAACAGAAAGAGCGAACTTCATTGGTAGAAATCATCAATTACAGAATGCTAATGCCTTAACTAAAGAGTTAAGTAATTATGCTGGAGATAATCTAGATCCAGTGTTATCTCTTAGAAATAAAATATTAGTACCTGCCAACAGTTCTGTAACTGTGTCACTATTAGTTGGTTTTGGTAGAAGTAGAGAACAGATAGAAGAAATAGTTAATTATTATAATAGTTCTTCTGCTATTGAAAAAGCTTTCCAAATTTCAACTCTAATGAATGTAATTGATACCAAAAACATGAATATTTCTGGAGAAAATATGAGAACCTTTAATATCATGTTAAATTACTTGTATCAAACTACTAAAATTTCTGTAAATGAAGAAAGAGTAAACTTCTTAAAAGAAAATGCCTTAGGACAAACAGGTTTATGGAAATTTGGTGTCAGTGGAGATCGTCCTATTATTACTGTAGATATTGATGATATTAGTGATATAAGCTTTGTTCATGAAATACTAAAAGCTTTTGAATATTATAAAAATAAATCAATCTTTGTAGATATTATTATCATTAATAATGAAAGTAATGAGTCAGCTAAATTAATAAAAAAAGAAATAGATGCTGAAATGTATCGTATTTATACTTTAAATAGTTTCTATCATACCCCAGGTAGTATTACAGTAATAAGTAAAGATGAAATTACAGAAGAAGATAGAAGTCTATTAAACGAAGTACCAAGACTTAGATTCGTAGTAGAAGATCATATAAGTTTAAAAGAAGCTGTAGAAGCTTTACAAAGAAACAATACAATCAGTGATTATCCATTATATGAAACTGAGAAAAACTTACCAATAGAGCCAACAGAAAAACTTGTTTATGACAATAGTTATGGTGGTTTCAAAAATAGTGGAAAAGAATATGTAATTTATAATAAAAATACACCAACTCCATGGTCAAATATTATTGCAAATGAAACATTTGGTACAGTAATAACTAATAATGGTTGTGGATATACTTATGCATATAATTCTGGAGAATTTAAAATATCATCATGGACCAACGAAATGGTTGTAAATGATAAGAGTGAAGGCTTTAAATTTAATGGTAAAAACTTTGATCCGGAAAAATGTACTCATGGCTTTGGTTATAGTATTTTAGAAAGTGAAACAGAAGAATTTAAACATGAAATAACTGAATATGTCGCAAAAGAAGACAATGTAAAAATCTATTTCATGAAATTAAAGAATAAACAAGAAAAAACTACTGTTGATGTAGAATTCTGGATTAATCCTACTTTTGGTAATTTTGAAGAAAAAACAACTCGCCATATATTAACAGAATATATGGAATATGATAATTATCTAAAGATGCGAAATGTTTATAGTATTAACTATGGAGATGTAAATGTCTTTATGTCTTCTTCAGAAAATATTACTTATGCTGAATGTAATAAAATGTTAATCAAAAATATAAATGTTAAAGTAGATCTAGATGCCGAAGAAGAAAAGACTTTAATCTTTGTTTTAGGATGTAGTTTAAGTGATAAACAAAATAAAGCTTTAATTCAGAAATATACTAATATCAATAACTGTAAAAAAGAATTAAAACTAGTAAAAGATTATTGGTCTGAAACATTAGGAACTGTTCAAGTAAATACACCTGATAATAGTTTTGATTACATGATGAACGGTTGGTATTTATATCAAGCAATTTCTGCTCGTATTTTAGCTAGATCAGGTTTCTACCAAGTTAGTGGTGCTTTTGGATATCGTGATCAGTTGCAAGATGCTATGAATATTGTCTTGATAAAACCAGAATTTACTAAGAATCAAATCTTAATCAATGCTTCTCATCAATTTACTGAAGGAGATGTTCTTCACTGGTGGCATGAGAAGAATCACTTTGGTTTAAGAAGCCGCTATCAAGATGATTTCTTATGGTTAGTTTATGCAACCGCAACTTACATAGAGGCAACTGAAGACTATAATATCTTAGAAGAAAAAGTGCCTTATGTAGTAGGTGAATCATTAAGTGATTATGAAAATGAAAAAGGAATGGTTTTCCATTATTCAGATCATAAAGATACTTTATTAGAACACTGTCTTAAATCATTGAAAAAATCTATGAATTCCTTAGGAAGTCACAAAATTCCATTAATGGGTGGAGGTGACTGGAACGATGGAATGAATCGTGTAGGTATTAAAGGAAAAGGAGAAAGTGTTTGGTTAGGATTCTTCTTATACAATACCATTGATATGTTCACTAAAATGATTAAGAAATATGATAAAGATTTTGATGTTTCAACGTATTTAAACTTCAATGAAAAACTAAAAGATAATTTGAATAAGAAAACTTGGGATGGTTCATATTATTTGCGTGCTTTCTTTGATAATGGAGATGTCTTAGGAAGTCATGAAAATACAGAATGTAAAATTGATTTGATATCTCAAAGTTTCTCAATTTTAAGTGAAGTAGCTCCAAAAGATAGAGTAGAAAAAATTATTACTTCTGTTGAAGAACAGTTAGTAGATGAAAAAAATAAAATTATTAAACTACTAACACCAGCCTTTGCTCACTCTTTGAATAATCCTGGATATATCATGAATTATCCTCGAGGAATTCGTGAAAATGGTGGGCAATATACCCATGCTGTATCTTGGTATTTAATGGCCTTAATAAAAGCAGGTTATCATGATCGAGCTTATCGTTATTATCAAATGATAAACCCAATTAATAGAACTAAAAATGCCGCCGCAGTTGAAAAATATAAAGTTGAACCATATGTTATAGCTGCTGATATCTATTCATCCGAAAACTTCCCAGGTAGAGGAGGTTGGACTTGGTATACAGGTTCTGCTGGTTGGTTCTATCGAGTTGGAATCCAAGAGATATTAGGAATCCATAAAAAAGGAAGACAACTAAAAATAACTCCAAAAATTCCAATTTCTTGGGATGGCTTTAAAGCAACTTATCAATATTTAGATACAACATATCGTATTGAAGTAGTAAAAGAAGCTAAGGAAAAGATAACAGTAGATGGTAAAGAAATGATTTCTTCTACTATTAATCTAGAAAACGATCAAAAAGAACATTTGATTGTAGTTCATATTCATAAATAAAGATTAAGTATCAAATACTTAATCTTTTATTGACGAAGCATATTTTTCTTACAAATTATCTTTTGATTTGGTATAATATGTACAGGTGAAGAACTATGGATTTACAAAAAGACAAATATATTATTGTAGAAATAATACCTACTCATAGTAATAGTGAAAAAGGACTAATTGCTCAAATAAGTGCTTTAAAATTAGAAGGTATAAAACTAAAAGATAGATTTGATTATCGAGTAACTAATAAATATATTGAAAACCAAGATATAAAAGATATGATTTCATATGATAAAAAGATGTTTAATTATGTCAATAATCCAGTTTTTATAAAAGAAAAATTTAAACAATGGTCCAAAGGATATCCTCTCTTACTAATAGAAGAATCATATACTAAAGATTATTTAAAAGATTTAAAAAATAAAAAAGAATTAGTATATCCATATTTAAATCTAGATTATACATTAGATATCTTTGAAAGAATAAAGAAAAAATATTCATTGCAACCAAGTAATCACTTAGTAGACTTAATATATGAAGCAATAATACACGAAGGAAATAATAAGGAGTGAAATTCACTTCTTTTTATGTTATACTAGTAATAGTAAGAAGGTGGAGTAATGATAAAATTTGATTTTAAAACATATTCAAAGTCATTTATAAAAGAAGAAGATTATAATGAATTGTACAACAAAAAGAATGAAATGATTGAAAAACTAAATAACTGTGACATGATAGGTTGGATGAAACCAATTGCCCCAGAATTAGTAGAACGTATTAAAAAATGTGCTAAAAAGATTAAAGATAACTATGACTGTTTAGTAGTAATTGGAATAGGTGGTTCTTTTTTAGGAAGCTATTCCTTTTCAAAGATGTTTCAAAAGTACTTTGATGATAAAAGCTTTTCAGTAATATATGCAGGTACTACTCTTTCTAGTAAATACCTAGATGAACTTCAAAGACACTTAGAAAAGAAAAATTTTTGTATTAACGTAATAAGTAAAAGTGGAAGTACTATGGAAACAACAATTGCTTATCAAGTATTAAAAGAATTATTAAAAAGAAAATATAGTGACGAAGAACTAAAAAATAGAATTATCGTTACAACAGATAAGTCAACTGGTAAACTACATGAAGAAGCTATGGTTAATAACTATCAAACATTTGAAATACCAGAAGATATAGGTGGAAGATATTCTTTTTTAACACCTGCCCATCTTTTACCACTTGCACTAAACTATAATATCGATGAAATAGTAGAAGGCTATTTTGAAGGAAATAGGTTAATGGATATTGCTTATGAATATGCCGTAACTAGAAAACTATTATTTGATCAAGGCAAAGTAGTAGAAAATTTCTGTGTATATGAAGAAAATATGAGTGCTTTTACTGAATGGTTAAAACAACTATTTGGTGAAACAGAAGGAAAAAACGGTGTAGGAATCTTCCCAACTTCAACAATTCATACTAGAGATTTACATTCTCTAGGTCAATTTGTCCAAGAAGGAAATAAAATACTATTTGAAACATTTATAAAAATAACTAACTCCGACAGTTTCGTAGAATATAATAAACAAGAATTACATAGAATTAATAATATAGTTTTAGATTCCGTTGTAAAAGCACATTTCAGTGGCGGAGTACCATGCTTAGAAATTGAAATGACAGAATTAGATATTGAAAATGTATCTTCCCTTATTTATTTCTTCATGTTAAGTGCAGCCTTCAGTGCTTTACTATTTAACGTAAATCCATTTAATCAACCAGGAGTAGAAGTATATAAAAAAGAAGTAAAACAAGCCTTAGAAAATAGGTGATAATATGAAACAAAAAACAATCATAGGAGTATCATTCATTTTATGGGTTATTTTAACCATACTAGTAATAACTGGAAATGCCATAGAAATAGATGAGGCAATATATCATGCTCTTATGAAAATACGTTGTAACCAAATAGATGCAATAATGAAATGCTTTTCTTTTCTAGGAAATACAATCTCCGTTTTATGTGTTGTTTGTTTTTGTATGATTTTCCTTCAAAAAAAAGAAAGATACTTATTTGGTAGTAATATTATCATTACAGTCTTGTCAAATCAACTAATTAAGCATATAATAAGAAGACCTAGGCCGGATCATCTTAGATTAGTACAACAAGGAGGATTTTCTTATCCTTCAGGGCATACTATGATTGCGATAGGTCTATATGGATTATTAATATACTTTGTAAATAAAAAAATTCATAATAAAACAAAAAGAATAATTTACACAACTCTTTTAATAATAATTATAATTGGAATATGTATCAGTAGAATCTATGTAGGTGTACATTATCCAAGTGATGTAATTGCTGGTTGTTTATTGTCAACAAGTATTTTATTAGAAGAAATAGGATATTGGAAAAGATATAGGGGGTCATTAAAATGATAAAAATGGTTGTTTGTAGCTTCTATAATGCTTTAATTAATGATGAAGAAGCTATCCCAACATCTACGATGTTAGAAATAGAAAGACTAAAGAAAAAAGGAATAATTTTTTCCGTTTGTACTAATGGTTTATACCAAGAAGTATTAGATTATAATAAAGACTTTCCATTTATAGATTATATTATTTCCTTAAATGGTAGTTATGTATATGATGTTGAAAGAAATAGATGTTTATATAAAAGTAAGATATCTCTACCAAACTTAAAAAAAATAAATCAATATTTTGATTCCCAAAAAATTAAGTATTATACAGATAATGGTGTACATAATCAAATAACTAAAGACATGGAAAAAGATATCCTAAAGGTAGAAGTAGAATTAACAGATAATGAAGAAAATATTGATACTAAAAAGTTAAATGCTACAATATCAATCTTAGAAAGACAAAATAAAAGAATATTAGAAATAACTTCTAGTAAAGGTAATAACTTTTCTGGAATAGATCAAATTAGTTTAAAAACAGGAATCCCCCTAAAAGAAATATTAGTAATTGGTGCTAATGAAAGTGATTACTCTTTAATGATGAATATTGCTAATAGTTATCAAATGGCTAATAGTTGTGAAAAAATAAAGAAAACAAAAGGAAAGAAAACTCTTTCTAATAACGAAAAAGGAGTAGAGAAGGTGTTAGAGACTCTCTAGTGATACTATGGCAAATAAAGATACCCGAAAATTTATTTATTTTACCGTTCAAACAATCTTACTATCAATTGCCATAGGTTTAGGTTGTTCTTACCTTTATCTTAGTCTATTAGAAGATAAACCTAAAAGCATTACCCCAACAGAAATAATAGAAGATAAAACAGAAGAAAAAAAACCAGAAACACAACCAGAAGAAAATACACCCTATGAAAATATCTTACCAAGTGTTAGAACACAGTATAATAACGAAAATATTTTAGGTAAAATAGAAATACCAAATGTAAATATCAATGCCTATGTTACTAGAAGCAATGATAATTCCTTTTATTTAAGTCATAATTACTACAATCAATATGATACTGGAGGAGCTCCTTTCTTTGACTATAGAAATACAGATTTATTAAACAATCAACAAATTAATATATATGGTCATAATTCAAAAAGACAAGAAGTACCTTTTAATAATTTAGAGGCCTTTATAGATGAATATAACTTTAAAAATAATAATAATATTTATCTAAGTATTGATCAAAAATTAATGCATTACAAAATAATAGCCATAAAAATAGTAGATGATACAAATAATGAACATATGAAAGTAATATTCCGTGGAAAAGAAGACTTCTTATCCCATATTAGAAGATTACTTCAAGATACACTTTATAAGGATGATAATATAGAAATATCTACTACTGATCGTATCCTAGTATTACAAGCTTGCCATTACAACCCACCCGGTACTTATATAATTGTTATAGGAAAAGAAATAAAGTCTTAAGAAAATCTTAAGCTTTTTTATTATATTGAATTGTTAAAAGAGCAATTATACTTTATAATATAAAATTGCTTGGGAGATAAATGTATGAAAAAATTAGATTTTAAAAAAAACCATGAAATAGCAAAGTTAATTAAATTAGCTTTTCTTTTACATGAAAAAGATATTATTACTTTTCCAAAGTTACCATATTGTTCTGGGGATATAAAATTAAATGAAGGAAAAAGATATAAAAATCAAGAAGGAAAATTAATAGGTGGAATATATGAAAATTTATTTTTTCCCAATCATGATGGTGAATATTTAGCTGAATTAGATGTAATAAGAGAAGGGGCATCTGCTCCCCAAGGAATGCATTTTCAAGTTAGTTTTGGCTACAGAAAATATAATAATGAAATTGCTGATTTTAGTTTCTCAGAGATATTTAATAATCCAAAAACTGGTGAATATGATCACTATTGGCGTAGTGGAAAAAAAAGAACTTTTGCAGAAGAAGTAGAAACTTTTTTAGATATATTTGAATTTATAGGATTTAATAGAGAAGATGTTAGAAAAGTAATTAATCATGAAATGACTGCTAGAGATGCTTTTATCAATATTGCTCCAGAAGAATTGAAAGATGTAGATGCTTTTAGTTACAATCGAAGACTATATAGATTTAATGGCGCTATTGCCGTAGCCGGAGACTTTGGTTGTTGTGACATTGATTCTCTACCATGGCAAATATTGGATAAAAGATATGGTCATCCAAAGATAGATTGTGGAAGAAAAGAAGTATGCACAGCCGGTGTTAGATTTAATGAAAATAATAATCAAGTTGGTTTGATAAATGTTAACCAAGACCCAGATTCAATCAAATATGCTGATATTAAAAATGCTATTATAGACGAAACAATAGATGCTAGTGTCGTTAATATAACAGGTACACTCCTAGGTGAACATAAAGTAATTAATATTAAAGATATCTCTATATTAAGTCCAAGCAATATTCTTTTAGCTTATATTGGACCAGAAGAAGAAAATATTAGAGAAGTAAGAATAATGAGTAATGCTCATAATTATGAAACAGTAAAAATAGGTTTAGAAAATGGTGCCGATGGAATTGGACTTTTTCGTAATGAAGCTTTTTTAGATATTAGTCCAGAACTTGCTTCTAGACTTGTGGATGAAATAAATAAAGAATCATATACCTTAGAGTCAGAACAATTAATTAAAGAATTATATCAAGAATACTACAAACAAGTTCTAAGAATGTATATGATATCAGGTGATAAGAATATTACATTTAGATTATCTGATATAAACTATTTTGATCTAGTAAAAAAAGCTGGAAAAACCCCAGAATTTAGAAATAAAAGAGGTGCAGAAAGTTTAATCTTAGAAGGCCTATACGGAATTCTAGTAAGTGAAATAAGAGCAATCATAAAAGCTGCTAAACAAAATAATAAAGTTGCTAAAATCCAAATACCTTATATTACTGGTATCTACCAAGTAATAGAAATAAAAAAAACAATACAACAAGTTGCTAAAGAAGAAGATTATGATCAAATTGAATTAGGAGCTATGATAGAGAACTTAAAATCATTTGTTTTAGCTCAGAATATTACAGAGCTAGTTGATTTTATTTCTATTGGAACTAATGATTTAACTGAAAGTGTTTTAAATAAAAAAAGAAATCCTCAAGATCCAGATTTTCATATTCTACATAAAGAAGTAAAAGAATATATAGAAAGAATTGTTAGAAGAGTTAAAAAAACCAAAAATATTCCTATTAATATTTGTGGGGAACATACTAGTTATATAGAAAATTTACCATTTTTTTTATCATTAAATATAGATTCTATTACTTGTCTTCCTGCTGTTGTTAGTAGTTATTTAGAAAATATAAAGCAAGTAAAAGAAAAACAAAATAGTAAAACAACATAAATACTAGAGAAATCTAGTATTTTATTATATAATCTTGATAGGTGATTTTATGAAGTTAATCGCAAAAAAAGAATCTTTATTATTAGATTATTTAACAGAAGAATTAGATATGCCTAAAAAAAGAATTAAACAATATCTAGTTCATGGTTCTATTTATGTCAATAATAATAAAACAACAAAATACAATACAAAAATACTTCCAGGTATGACTATTGTGATAGATACAAATCAAAAAAATCAAAAAGAATTACCATTTGATATTTTATTTGAAGATGATAATTTAATAGCAGTTAATAAACCAAGTGGACTACTAACAATCGCCACTTCTAAAGAAAAAGAAAAAACTCTTTATCACATTGTAAGAGAATATCTAATCCAAAAAGATAAAAGAAATAAAGTATTTATCATTCATCGTCTAGATAAAGATACTAGCGGTATAGTTCTATTTGCTAAAAATGAAAAAATAAAAAATAAAATGCAAGAACATTGGAATGAATATATTACTTTAAGAGAATATATCGCAATTGTTCATGGTATATTAGAAAAAAAAGAAGATCGAATTATTCAAAAATTAAAAGAAACAAAAACCAACCTAGTATATATTAGTAAAGAAAAAGATGCTAAAGAAGCAATTACTAATTATAAAGTAATAAAAGAAAATAAAAATAGTATGCTTCAAATAACAATAGAAACAGGTCGTAAAAACCAAATTAGAGTAGCCCTTTCTTCTATTAATCATCCTATCTTAGGAGATAAAAAATATGGAGATAAAAAAGATTTATATCCAAGATTATTTCTCCATGCTAATCGTTTAAAATTTTATCATCCAGAAATAAAAAAAGATATTTTATTAGAGACAAGTATTCCCAATGAATTTAAAAAAGGATTGAATTAAAATGAGTAAACCAAGAAAAAAGAAAAAATTAGGTGTCTGTTTATTTTTATTATTAGTAGTTTTTATAGTATTAGGATATTGGTATTATAATGATAAAAATAAAGTAGAAGAACCAAAAAAAGAAAAAGAAGTAGAAGAAAAAGAACTACCAACATTAGAAAGAATGCTTCAAGAAATGACTATAGAAGAAAAAATAGGGCAATTATTTCTAGTGCGTTATGAGAAAGAACAAACAACTAACTGGACTTCATCTTATCCAGGAGGGTATTTATTATTTGCCAAAGATTTTGAAAATCATACTAAAGAAAGTATTCGTTCTGAATTATCTTCCCTACAAAATAAACAGAAATATCCTCTATTAATTGCTGTAGACG
>JAEEGL017113652.1_pt1 | contig 11944 bp, 9 predicted proteins | sample 9134231 | NCBI WGS metagenome assembly JAEEGL01 (sample SAMN16246548, study PRJNA631951) | gut metagenome | biome: gut microbiome; feature: rumen; material: fiber-attached | host: Bos | place: Iran: Karaj | collected 2018-10 | reverse complement strand
TACACCTCCAATCGCTACATCGACCCCGATCCCACGCTGCGCACCCGGTATCTGCTGGAGGGCAGTGCGGACGGCAGTGAGTGGTTTGTGCTTTCCGATAAACGCGGCACCGAAACGAATCTGCCGCATGATTATCTGGAGCTTGACGGCGTGAAGCTGCGCTATGTGCGCGTCACGGCCGAAAAGTTGCCTTACGATGAGCCCTTTGCGCTCTCCGGCCTGCGGGTGTTCGGGCTTGGCAACTGCGCCGCGCCTGAGGCGGTAGCGGCTTTTGACGCTTCGCGACAGGATGCTATGACCGCAAAACTCAGCTGGAAAGCCTCTGATCGAGCCATTGGCTACAACATTCGCTACGGAATCTCGCCGGACAAGCTTTATTCCAGCCACATGGTCTACGGGCAGACGGAGGTGCTGCTCACGATGCTCAACGCAGGACAGAACTATTACGCCGCCGTGGACGCTTTCGGCGAGGGCGGTGTAACGGAAGGCTGCTGCTTTCCGGTTAAATGAGGGCAGGTAGTCGCCGATATCCTTAGGAACCCGCATGTTTACATGCGTGCGGTTATTCCGTGGTTTTTCTTTTTGAATAATATCCAAAAAGAATCACCTGGCCTTTATTCTGTAAACAGAAAGGCCAGGTGATGTTTTTGTTTCTAAAGAACCCTGCGCTGCTAGTCTTAATACGCCTTAATGGTGCCGATGGCTTCGACCGTTTTGAGCTCCTTCTTGGAGTAGGAACCTCTGAAGTTCCAGCTGACGGTAACTTCAGCTCCGGAAGCCAGTTCGGCTTCGGTCAGATCAAAGGAAGCCTTGCCGATGTACGTTTGCTTTACGTCGTCTGCATCTTCAATTTCCACTTCTTCGGTGTTGAAGTAATAGGTTTTCTCTCCTGAAGCAGTCTTTACTTTGATGGTATTGTCATCACGGGTACCAACGTCCAGCGTGTAGCTTTCCAGGAAGAACTGTAAAGAAACGGTGTAGGTACCGTTGTTGTTGCTCTCGGCAGCCCACTTGACGATCAGGTTAAGGGCGGTCTCGGTGTTGGAAGCGAACTCGCCGGTATATTTTCCGCTCAGTTCAGGCACGGAAGATTCCTCGGGCTTGGAAGACTCTTCGGGCTTGGAAGACTCGGAAGACTCCGAAGATTCAGAGGACTTGGAGGATTCGGAAGATTCGTCTTTTTTCGAAGACTCTTCTTTGCTTGTCTCGGATTCCTGATTCTCGGTTGAACTTTGATCAGTGCTGGCGGTGTCTTCCGTGACAGAACTGTCTTTTCCGCTGTCGGTCTTGTCGTTCTGGTTTTTCGAAACGCATCCGGTCATCGAAACAGCCATGACTAAGACCATCAGAAGAGACAGGATCGCTGCGAGAGTGCTTTTTTTCCTCATTGTCATTTATCTCCTTATAATAATTGTCTTTGTCTGGATGATATTATAGCACAGTCTTGAGGTGAGAAAAAGTTGAAAGCTTAAATTCCAGGGACCGATCCAATGCCTGTCGGGGAAAGGGCCGCTTCCAGTTATGCAGATCTTCAATGTTGAAAAACGTGCAGCTCTACACTATACTAAAAATGAACAGGCATCAAAAGTAAAAAAAGAGGAATCCGTCATGGCAGCTGAAGCTTGGAAGGAAGAAGTCCGGTATATCAACGATACCCCGATTCGGGTCGTGATCGATGATCAGATCTCCTACAAGAGAGGGTTGTTAATGCCTCATTGGCACGAAGAGGTGGAGATCGATTGTGTGCTGGAGGGGGCTCTCTATTATACCGTGGGAGGAGTCGTCTATCATCTTCATCAGGGCGATGCCATCGTGGTCGACAGCGGGATCATCCACTCCGGGCGCTGCAATGAGGGGACGACGCTCGAGGAGACACATGCCACGGTGATGACGCTCCAGATCAATAAGAATGTGTTCCGCTATGGCAGCTACACGGCTCCGACGTTCAAAGTCTTTCTTCCCAGGGAAGAAAATGCAGAGATACGGTCGGTGCTGATGGAAGTCAAATCGGTGTATCAACAACAAAATCCCTATTACGAAGTGCTTCTTAACAGCAACGTGCTTAGACTTTGTTATTTTCTCTTGAAGAATCATACGATTCAGGAGAAGGGAATGAGGGAACCGGTCTCCACCAACAACGAGATCAAGAAGGCACTGACCTATATCGAGACGCACTGCAGAGAAAAACTGAAGCTGGAAGAGATCGCGGAGAAGCTGAACTATAATCCCTCGTATTTTTCCAGACGGTTTCATGAGTTTACCGGGTTTACCTTTGTGGAATACCTAAACCGCTGCCGGACGGATGTAGCCGCGCTGATGCTGATGGAGTCGGATAAGACCGTTTCGGAGATCGCGCTTGACTGCGGCTTTTCCAATATCAGTTCATTTATCACGTACTTTAAAAGGCAGTACAAAATGACACCGGAAGCTTATCGGAAGATGAATCAGGGATTAAGGTAAAATAATCGTAATTTCTCGTAAAATAATAATTAGACAGACAAGGCCTTGGTAACATACAATAGAATCAGAGAAAGAAAGCAAAGCCGCCGGGAAAGGACAGAAAAGTCCGTCTGCGGCTATTGCTTTATATGTGAAAGCTGCGGCAAGAAAAAGATCGAAGGAGGAGAACCTATGGGAAAAGAAAAGAAGATCCAGCATCCTGACTGGCAGACTACAGCAAAAGAGCGATTCAGTTACTATCTGGGATTGATCTCGCCTTATACCATGAGCGGTATGATGGGCTCTTTCCTGACGACCTATCTGCTGCTGTCGGGTATAGGGATCGAAGTATCCGCCGTCTTATTGCTTGTCATGAAGATCATTGACGGATTTGATGATCTTTTGTTTGGCTGGGTGATCGACCGCTTTCGCCCGGAGAAGCATCCCAAACTCAAGAAGCTCCTGGGAGAGGGACGGTTCTTGCCGTGGTATAAACTGATCTGGCCGATCATGCCGATCGGTGTTCTCGGACTGTACTGCATGCCCTTGTCCTTAAGTCTTGGCGCGAAGATCGCCTGGGTGGCCTTCTTCTATTTCCTGGCGGACGTCGGCTACAGCTTCATGGATATCTCCATGACCTCGATGCAAACGACGCTTACCAGCAATACCTACGAGCGTGACTCGCTGATCATGAAGGGAATGATCACCCTGTTCGTCATCATGGTGCCGATCAGCGCGTCCGCCAACATTCTTTCCAGCCGGCAGGTGGGATTGTCCTTTAGAACCATCGCGTTTATCTTTGTCGGCCTCGCGATCGTGCTGCTGATCCCGATGATCACCAAGGTGAAGGAGCACGCCTATACGGGCAAGGACGAAGAGAACAAGAACGTGACGGATGAAAAGGCACCGTTCTTTCAGTCTTTGGGAGATGCCCTGCGTAACCGAAATCTTGTCGCTTTCTATGGCGGAAAAATGCTGCAGAGCATTTTCTCTACGACGGATGCGCTTGGCATTATCGGTGCGTTTTACCTGTTTGGAAACGAGCTTGTCACTACCATCCAGGGAGCGGTGGCAACGGTTCTTGGCTTTATCATCATGATCTTCCTGCCCAAGATCTATAAAACACACGACCGTCATAAGATCTACATGACCTTTACCCCCATTACCATTGCAATCGGTATTCTGGTGTATTTCATGGGTCACAAGAGTATTGCCCTGTACATTGCCATGCAGCTGCTCCTGCAGATTCCTAAATCCATCGCCGGCGGATGCGAGAACTTCATGCGCCCGCAGGTCATCGAATACGGCAAGTACAAGACCGGAAAGGACGTGACCGGTATTCAGGCTTCTCTGTCCACCTTTGCTTCGGTCTTTTCGAACGCGTTCCCCGGATCCATCGCGCTTGCCATTCTGGCGGCGGCCGGTTGGAAGACGGTAGAAGCCGAGAGCTTTGCCGAGCTGGCTCAGATGGGAGTTACGCAGTCCGACGGCGCGATCCAGGCTTTGTGGTTTATCACCGCCGGCCTGCCGATTCTGGGATATATCCTCCTTTACATCTGCAACCTGTTCTATAACCTGAACGATAAGGATGTCGCGATCATGATCCAATATAATAACGGCGAGATCACCCGAGAAGAGTGCGATTCCCTTCTTTCCAAGAAGTATTAAGAGGAGGCAGGCATGAGACCCTTACTGTTTATGTATATCCAGATGGCAAAACGCTATCGGAAAAAGCACAATCTGCCGGATCATATGGTCGTGGATGAAGAGTTCATGGAGAAGATCAATCAGAAGCATGCGGAAAGAGAATATGATGTCTTTACGCTGGATGAAAAAGTCCGAGAAGGGCTGGACATCAAAAAGATCGATCTTCCGAACATTTCAAGCTACTATATCAAGAAGGCCGGCAATCCCAAGGATAAGATCGTTTACTACATCCACGGAGGCGGCTTCGTGAATGGCTGTACCAGGCAGCTGTTTCCCTTCATTTCTTACTTTGTCAAGCATTTCGGGTATGATATCTATTCGGTAGACTATCGCCTGACCCCTCAGTATACCTTCATGGACACGATCCAGGACTGCGAGGACGGGTACAAGGTGCTTCTCGAAACCTATGATCCCAAGGACATTATTCTTATGGGTGAATCGGCCGGCGGGAACCTGGTGCTGGCGCTTCCTCACAAGCTAAGGGACGATGGTCTGCCGTTCCCCGGCGGCATTATTGCCAGCTCCCCGGTCGTCCAGTTCCTGCACTATGCGTACAGCTACTATGAAAACTCCTGCAAGACAGATTACGGGATCATTTTCGGGATCAATCAGGTCACGGACTACTATGCCAAAGACCTTCCCTTGAATCATCCCTATCTTTCCCCCTTGTGCGGCGATCTGAGCGGATATCCCTCGGTGTACCTAGATGCTTCGAACAGAGAGAGCCTGAGGGATGAAGCCAGAATGATGTATGTGCTGCTGAAGGAAAAAGGAACCGATGTCGAATACCATGAGCTTCGGGATTTCGGGCATGCCCAGCTGACCGATGTCAAACATGGTTTTGTCAAGCGGGAAGAGCATCCGCTGGTTAAAGCCTTCATCAAGAAGATCTTCGGAGAATGATAAAGTGAAAAACATTGTGCTGGATATCCACACCCATACCATCGCCTCCGGCCATGCCTATGGGACCGTCAGGGAAAACGCGCTGGGAGCCAAGGAAAAAGGGTTGATTGGCCTTGGCATCTCGGATCATGCCATTCCAGGCGGAGATCTTGGTTATTTTGTCAACCTCCATGCGGTGCCGCGCACTCTTTACGGGATCAACATTTACTACGGGATCGAAAACAATGTCATGAATGACGGCACCATGATGGTGAAGGATCCGATCCTTGGTTTTCTCGATTACTGCATTGTCGGGATCCACGGCAATTACTATGAGACCAAAGACATGCAGGAGAATACGGACAACCTGTTGAAGTGCATGGCTCATCCGAAGACGTTCTTTGTCTCTCACCCGGATGACGGGCATTACCCCTTGGACTATGAACGCGTGGTTCTGGGAGCCAAGGAATACGGGGTGGCGCTGGAGGTCAACAATTCTCACGTCAAGTATCCATGGCGCAAGGGTACGCTGGAGAACATAAGGACCTATCTGGCCCTTTGTCAAAAGCACCGGGTTCCGATCTTTGTGGGCTCGGATGCGCATGACCCAAGCCAGGTCGGGAATTTGGCCGAGGCGCCGGCCCTGTTGGAGGACGTGGGATTCGATGAAGAGCTGATCCTCAACAACGATGAGGAGAAGTTCCGCTCATTTATCAGCTTTAGAGGATGAAGAGTCATGGTTGATATTTTTAACGTAACGATCCCTCAGCTGACGGGGGAGGAAGAACGTGCGGCCTACATCTATGTCCCGGAGGGGGAACCGGGGAAGCGGTATCCGGTGCTCTACATGTTTGACGGACACAATCTGTTTTTTGACAAAACAGCCTCCTTCGGCAAGAGCTGGGGCATGCTGGACTTTCTGGAAAAGAGCAAAACACCCATCATCGTAGCTTCGGTTGCCTGCAACAAGCACCCGGAAAACCATCCGCTGGGCGGCAGGCTGTCTGAGTACAGTCCGTTTTCCTTTAGTTTTCCCAAGATCGGGGACGTCAAAGGCAGAGGCAAGGTTACAATGGACTGGATGATCGGAACCTTCAAACCGCTGATCGATTCCAAATATCCCACGATCCCGGACCGGGAGCACACCTTCATCGGGGGAAGCTCCATGGGTGGCCTGATGACCATGTATGCGGTACTTGAATACAACGAGGTTTTCTCGAGAGGCGCAGCCGTGTCCCCGGCGATGTTTTTCTCCCCGGAAGAGGTGAAGGAGATGATCGCCAAGGCAGAGGTGAGACCGGACACGGTCCTGTATATGGATATTGGTGAACAAGAGTTCTTTGGCGGTTATTCTGAAGGAATCTGGGGAGAAGCCATCTATCGCCTACATCAAAAGCATCTGCGCCTTGAAACCCGGATCGTGCCGGACGGCCTCCACTCCGAAGTATCCTGGGAAAAGCAGATCCCTTTCTTCATGGATACGCTGTTTTATGGGTTGGATCAGTGATCTTTGTATGATTATCAAGAAGCGTTTCTTCGGAAGCGCTTCTTTTTTTGCAGGCGGCGGGAGTTTGAAAAATCATAAAAAAAGAAATCAATGGGTCAAACTATTCATTGAATCTCCTCGTCAATAAAAGTAACGAGCACGAAACAAATCGAGAGGAGATTAGAAATGAAAAAAATCGCACGACTTGTTCTGATTGCTGTCCTTGCTTTATCCGTCATGCTGAGCATGATCGGCTGCAGCAGTTCCAAGGAGCAGAGTGAGGAAAGCAATATCGAAACCGAAACCACAACCGAAACCAGTGATGCTTCGGAGGAATCAGCGGCTGCAGAGACCGAGACCGTACAGGAGACGGTGCAGGAATCGGAGGAGACTGCCGAACAGGAATCCGCCCCGAGGGATAAAGAGAATAAGACCGCTGAGGGCCCGGCAAGAAACGGAGCTACGGTGACTGAAAACAACAGCGAAGCGGCTCAGAACGGAGATGCTGCTGCCGCCGGAAATAATGAGGGAAAACCGGTTGATAACGGTCCGGCAAGAAACGGAGCTACGGTAACGGAGAACAGCAGCGAATCCTCCGAACCGTAAGAGAGGGCATCAACGTCCGTTGACAACTTCACAACGGAATTACATAAGAATACAAAAAAACGCAAAAGACCCCGGAACCGGCATAATCAGCAGGTTTCGGGGGTTTTTCTTGCCATAAACGGACGTGTGACGCCGCCCGAATTAGGTACGATTGTCTTTTTGGGTGAGGCGGATCGTGATTGGGTGCGAATATAATATGGATAGTCAACAAAGAAAGAGGTGCGTACTATGCGTAAAAAGCAACTTTCGGTTATCGCTATCCTGATCGCGCTGTGCATGGTGCTGACGGGCTGCCGCTTCAGTTCCTCCAGGGAAGCTGCAGCAGTGCAAGAAGCATCAAGCCGTTTCACTGATTCGGCGCAGGAATCCGAAGTGCTTCAAACTGTGGAGGACATCTCCACCGAAAATGAAGCGGCGAATCCCTATGAGTCTGCGAATGTCGGCGATGTCATCACCTTCGGCTCCTATGAGCAGGATAATAATTCGGCTGACGGGACAGAACCGATCGAGTGGATCGTTCTGGACAGAGAGGAAGATGAGCTGCTTTTACTGAGTCAATATGCGCTGGACGCTCGTCAGTACAATCTCACACAGACCGATGCGACGTGGGAAAGCTGTACGTTGCGGCAATGGCTGAACACCGATTTTCTGAATCAGGCCTTTTCTCCTGTGGAGCAGGGGCAGATCCTTGACACAACGGTGAGTGGTGATGATAACGTCACATGGGGAACGGATGCCGGGCCGGATACGGTGGATAAGGTTTATCTTTTGAGTATGGCAGAAGCTAAGCGGTATCTGGAAGTGCTGGATATCGGGCAGTGCACGGCCACCGCCTACGCTCAGTCAAGGGATATATTTGAGATGCGCGGATACTGTTTTTGGTGGCTTCGGACACCGGGCAGTTCGCTCGGCATGCCGACCTATGTTGATCAGGACGGTGATGTTTCCTCAAGCGGCCGCAGCATCAATTTTGCTGACGGCGCCGTACGTCCGGTCATTCGTATCACGGTTTACGCGCAGCAGGCTGCCTCGGGATCTTTGTCGGAAAATGATGATTCCGGGAATAGCGAGGAATATAAGCCGGGAACGACATTGTTTTTTGGCCGTTATGAGCAGGACAACAACCTTTCCAATGGTCAGGAAGAGATCGAGTGGATCGTTCTTGCGCGAGAGGGTGATCGCGCGCTTCTGATCAGTAAATATGGCTTGGATCAGCATACTTACCATGATGCGTATACGGAGGTGACCTGGGAAACGTGTTCGCTGCGAGCGTGGCTCAATGATGTTTTTTTCGATGAGGCTTTCAGTGCGGAGGAAGCAGCCGCGATTCAGAATACGAGCGTATCCGCCGAAGACAACCCTCGTTTTGGAACCGATGCCGGAGAGGACACGATCGATAAGGTGTTCCTCCTGAGTCTGACAGAAGCGGAATACTATCTGGATACGCAAAGCGCAAAGCAAGTCTCGCCTACCGCTTATGCCAAAGCGCAGGGAGTGAGCGTTTATGAAGACTTTTGCTCATGGTGGCTTCGTTCGCCGGGCCAGAGTCAAAACATGGCAGGCTATGTTTATGACGATGGATCCGTGATTTATCAGGGATCTCAGGTGCTCCGGTCCTACGGCGGGTATTTTAAGGATGATTGTGCGGTCAGACCATGTCTGTGGGTAGATCTGTCTGCCGTATTCGATTAACTCACAAAAATAGACCCCGGAAACGATGTGTTTCCGGGGTTTCTATTTTTGCGGATAGTGCTTAATCGAGATGACCGTCGCGGTGCATCGAGAATTTGTCCATCGGATAATTCTTGAGGTTATCGAGGATCTTGCGGCCGTCCGCTTTTGCAAGCAGCTGCGCTCTGGAGCGGAGGACGATGTTCTCGGCCTGATGCTTGGAGGGACCGCCGACGCAGCCGCCGGGGCACATCATGCCTTCGACGAAGTCCTCCTGGAGCCGTCCGAGCTTCAGCAGTGTCAGCGCCTTCTTGCACTCGTCTCCACCGGCGCAGGTGAGAAGTGAGATGTCCGAAGTGTCCTCGCCCATCTCCTGCATCACTTCGACAACAGCGGCTGCGACACCGCCGGTTCCGGCGAATTTCTTGCCGTGAATGGAAGCTTCCTGATAGGTGTCTTCGACCGGCTCGATCGCAACATCGCGGGAGTCAAGAAGCGCGACCATCTCGCCGTAGGTCAGTGCATAGTCCGGACGATTCGCAATGGTAGGATCCACGGTCTCGAACTTTTTGGCAATGCAGGGGCCGATAAAGACGGTGACGCAATCCGGGTCGAGCGCTTTCAGATAGCGGGAAACAGCTACCATCGGAGAGACGGTAGTGGACTTGTTCTCTTCATACTGCTTCGGGAACTGGTTGTGCATCATGGCGATGAAAGCCGGGCAGCAGGACGTTGTCATCTTGCGGCCTTCCTTCTTCGCTTCGATCCACTCGATGGCCTCGTAGGCTGCAGTCATATCACCGCCCAGACCAACTTCGACCATGTCAGCGAAGCCGGCTTTCTTCAGGGCTGCACGGATCGCGGCCATGTTGATGTCGTTGCCGAACTGGCCTTCAGTGGCCGGGGCGCACATCGCGATAACGCGCTTGCCGGCGCGGATCGCTTCGATGACGTTGACCGCGTAGATCTTGGAGCCGATAGCGCCGAACGGGCAGTTGTGGATGCAGTGACCGCAATGGATGCAAAGATCATCATCGATGACGCAGAAACCATACTCATCGTAATGGATCGCGCCGACCGGGCAGGCCTTGCGGCAAGGACGCTCAAGATGAACGATCGCGCCGAACGGGCAGCTCTTGGCACACTGACCGCAGGACTTACATTTCTGCGGATCGATATGCATCTGAGTGCTTCCGGGGGAGATCGCTCCGAACTTACAGGAGTTTAAGCATGCTTTTCCAAGGCAGAAGCGGCAGCTGTTCGTGACGGTGAATTCCTGAATCGGGCAGTCGTCACAGGCTGCGGGAATGACTGCGACAACGTTGTCGGTCGGATGATTAGGATCGGGGCTTTGACCCATCGCAAGCCGGATACGGCCGCGGACGATTTCTCTCTCTTTGTAGACACAGCAGCGATAACTGGGTTTCGGACCGGGGCTGATTTCGTAGACGATCTTCTCCGTATTCTCCGGCGTCAGTTCATCCGTCCATGCCAGGCGGCAGACTTCGCGCAGGATTTGATGTTTCAGATCGACTATGCCTTTGTCGTTGGTAATCATAAAACCCTTCCCTTCTCCATATGTCATGGATATCTTTATAGTAGTGATATGATATCACAAAGTGGGGAAAGGGACAAACGTTTTTTCCCTGAGCATCCGTTCTAAAAGAATCAAAAACCGGCGTGAATGATATCACGCCGGTTTTTGATGAGAAAAATGGGATAGATGGATACAAATGAAGTTGAAATGAATCCGCTGCGTGCACGGAGTGCCGGATCAAACTTCCAGCGTGCCTTGGGTGATGAAACGGCCGTTCTTTTTGCTGAACAGAATAATGTCATCGCCCCTAAAGCCGAAGCGGATCTTTTGACCCAGTTCATACATGACACCGCCAAAGACCACACCGGTCAAAAGGAAGTCGTCCACCTGTACTTTCACAGTGGTTTCCATACCGGTAGGCATGGCAGAGTAGATCTCTCCTTCGAGGGAACCGTCATCTCTAAGATCCAGGAACTCGGGTCTGACACCGATCACGAAGTCCTCTTCGGTAGCTTCGATCTCGTCCCCAAAGTCCTCTGTCTCATTGACCATCGCCACGTGATACCGGAACAGGGTGTCTTTGTTGCCCTTTTCCACATAGCCCTTTTGCTTTGCCTTTTCGGCTTCTTTCTGCTTATGCTCTTCGTCAGCCTTAGCCTCACCGGCATACCAGTCGGTCAGCTTGAGAGCCTCATTGGGCTTAAAAGTGGCATGAACATCTCCGAGGATCTTCAGGTCGATACTTCCATCCGGTTTCTGGACGCCTTTGCCCTCGATGAAGTTAATGGCCGGGTTTCCGACGAAGTCGGCTACGAAGGTATTGTTGGGACGGCCATAGACCGTCAGAGGCGCATCATACTGCTGCAGAAGGCCGTTTTCGATGAGGCAGATCTTGGTGGCCAAGGTCATGGCTTCCATCTGGTCATGGGTAACATAGACGAAGGTGGAGCCGGTTTCTAAGTGAAGACGCTGCAGCTCGGAACGCATTTCCAGACGGAGCTTGGCATCCAGGTTGGAAAGAGGTTCGTCCATGAACAGAACGCTGGGTTCGGGGGCCAGGGTCCTGGCGATGGCCACACGCTGCTGCTGTCCGCCGGAAAGTTCCGCAGGGTAACGGTCCATGAACATACCGATCTTAACGATCCTGGCGACCCTCCGAACGCTCAGGTCGATCTCTTCTTTGGAAAGCTTCCTCACTTCCTTCACCTGCTGGCCATCTTTCACATAGGCATAGTCCTTGTCAAAGGTGCAGCCGGCTTGCTTGCATCTTTCCTTTGCCTGGCGGAGCTTTTCTTCCAGCTCCTTTTTCTTAGCGGCGGCCACGGCAGAAGGATCGCTGGCCTCCTGGAGTTTATAGCTCATTAGTTCTTTGGCCGTATACAAGGAGATCTCGTAACGGTCGATCAGCTTGACCTGGGCTTTTTTCTCGTCCAGCTTGCCTTTTTTATCCACACATTCCTCAATGGTCTTTACCACATCCTCCGGCTTTTCCAGCGCGCTGATGAGGGAAGCGGTTTTGCGGGCTTCCAGATCATATTTTGGAAGGGCTTCTTTAATATTGCTAAGGCCGAAACAAATGTTCTGGTACACCGTCATGTTGGGCCACAGGGCGTAGT
>JAEEGL016061641.1_pt1 | contig 11944 bp, 10 predicted proteins | sample 9134231 | NCBI WGS metagenome assembly JAEEGL01 (sample SAMN16246548, study PRJNA631951) | gut metagenome | biome: gut microbiome; feature: rumen; material: fiber-attached | host: Bos | place: Iran: Karaj | collected 2018-10 | reverse complement strand
GCGAAGATTTCTTGAAAATGCAGGAGTAAAAGATGATGACTTATAAAGGATTTGTTGGTGTAGTTGAATATGATGATGAAGCTCGCATCTTTTCGGGCGAAGTAATTAATACTCGTACTGTAATTACTTTTCAGGGAACAACTGTAGATGAAGTTGAAAATGAATTTCATGCTTCCGTAGATGATTACCTTGAATGGTGTAAAGAAGACGGAATTGAACCAGAAAAACCATATTCTGGAAAATTCAATGTTCGCTTATCACCGCTGTTTCATAGTAAAGTTGCAATTGCTGCAAAGAAATTAAATATGTCTTTAAATAGTTTTGTTGAAAAATCATTGAATGATGAATTAAATTCTATGGAATTGACTTTTTAGAGACGAAAACTAACGAGATGCTAGAACTATTTCGTGGTTTGAATGGTTTGTTAAGTTTTCTTAAATTTTCAACAGAATCTTTTCCTGTTTCTTTGAAACTGTCATTTTTGGATAAGTAATTATTTCCAAGCCCATTCCAAGACTGTCGAGATAATCTATTAATGTGGAAATTTTTATATCTTTTCTTTTTTCGATTTTTGAAACGGATGACTGAGTAAAATTTGCCATTTCTGACTGTTTTACATTCTGTTCATCACGGAGCTGAGCAAGACGGATTGTCAAAATATCCTGCTCTGCTTTTATGTGAGCACGGCGAACTGATTCTGGAGACATATTACTTTCCATCATTTTGATTACATCTTTCATTTTCTAACTCCTTTTCGTGTCTTTCTACAATTACTTCATAATTAAATATATGAACTAAAGTGAATATTTGTCAATAAGAAAATGGCAAGTTTTAGACGTATCAAAATTCATTATAAGTTATTTTTTTATTGTTTTACAAAGAACTTGAATTTTCCAATAAGTGTAAGTGCATTCTGCTACCTCTCCAGGTATAAAAAAACACACTATTATTAACTTTATTTATTAAATTTTGTTATAAAATTACTTTAACATTTTACGTGAAAACAAAAATGCAAAAAAACGCATAAAAAAAGTGTTAAAAAGTGCGAATTTTTTAAAAAAAACGCAAATTTTGAAAAAAAAACTTGACAAATCAAAAAGTCAGGGCATATTATTATATTGAAAAAGGTTTCACGTGAAAGTTAAAAAATAGGAGGTATATTTATGAAACTTACAAAGAAAATATTGATTGGTTCGCTGGCAGCTTTTGCCTTGGCGATGTTGACGGGATGTCCGGGGAATAATCCAGATCCGAAGCCAGAAAACACTGTTGAAAATAAGCTTGGAAAAATGAGTGGAAACTTGCTTGACGACGGTGATGCTGAAGGAACGGAAGGTGAGATTTATAAAATGTCATCTTATAACCTTGAAAGAGAAAAGGTTGAGGTTGAAGGCGGACATGCCTGGAAAGTAGTTCAGACTGGAAAATGGGGCGAGCTTATTATTGACTTAACAGAAGTTTATGCTCCTGGAAAATCATTTCTTATTTCCGCAAAAGTTAAGAACAATCCAGATGCAGATAGTTCTGCCAAGAATTGTGCATTCGCTGCTTCTTATACAGTTTACTCAGGTGCTGTTAAGAATTGGGCTGATGCACGTGAAGATACAGAACATTATGACTTCGATCCTTCAGAGAATCCTAATATCATAAGTCCTTGGGATGGAGAAAAAGATACAACAGGAGCAGATTATGATTGTGATGATTTTCCGTATACTGCTGATGATTTTGGTATTCCTCTTCAGCTTTCTGACAGCTGGCAAGAAGTCAGATATATCATCCCGGCTACTGAAATTGACAAAATAGTTGATAACTCAGGTCTTTACGAATTAGAAATTGCATTCTCTGCAGGAAAAGATGCTGATGCTCCTTATTCATACCTTATCGATGATATTACCATCATTGATTTGAATTCAGAGATTGAACCTACTGGTCAGACTTGGGTAGATCCTAATGCTCCAGATCCAGAAGAAGAATAGATTGAAAAATAATAAATACTGAATCTTTTTTTATAAGAATAATATACAAAAAAAAGGAGAAAAACATGAAAAAAATTACAAAACTAACAGCAGTTTTTTTAATGGGAGCATTTGCCCTTGCGTCATTTGCTTGTAACAACGGTTCGAAAGATAATGGATCTGAACCAATTCCAGAGCCAAAGAAAATTGAGGCAGTAACATTTGACCCTGCTGCTGGCGAAGTAGAAGCAGGAACAAATGTTACTCTTTCTACAGCAACAGAGGGTGCAGTTATTTATTATGAATTTGTAAAGGCTGACGGTGCTGTAACACTTACAAAAGAAAACTTCAAAATCAACAAGTATGCAGAACCTGTAGAAATTACAGAAGCAGGAACACTTTATGCAATTGCAGTAGAAAGTGAATCAAGCACAAATGTTTCTGAGCTTTCTTCAGCAGCATACACAATTAAGGTTGTAGCTCCTGTAGTTCCAGAAGATGCAATCCGCTTGTGGACAGCTGAATCAGCAGCTACAGCTTGGTCTGTTTACAACTATGAAGATCTTGAAAAGCTTGCAGAAATTGTAAATGGTGGCAAGGATCTTGCTGGTGTTACAATCACACAGAAAGAAGACATCACAATCAACGAAGCCGTTCTTGGAGACAAATTTGCTGAACCAGAAGAAGCAGAAGCTGGCAAAGCTAATGCAAATCTTAAAAACTTTGCAGGAATTGGTAGCCGAAAGATTCCTTTCTCTGGAACTTACGATGGAAACGGTAAAAAAATCTCTGGACTTTATATTTATGGCGATCATCAGGGACTTGGATTTATTGGATGTATAAAGAATGCAACTGTTAAAAATGTAACTCTTGTTGATGCTTGTGTAATAAACAGCAATATGTCTGGTGAAGGTGATGGATCTGATGATGACAGATTCGGTGGAATTATCGGAATTACTTTTGAAGGAGAATGTACAAATACAGTTGAAAATTGTGTATATGTAGGAACTGTTGGTTCAAAAGCTGCTGCAGATAGAGGTGGTTCCTATGAATATATCGGTGGCATTGTAGGACGTGTAGAAAAATCTTCAACAGCAGATATTAAGAATTGTTTCAGTCTTGTAAATCTTTATGGTACATCATTTGCTGCTTTAGCAAAGAAGAACGATAAAGGTACTGCTAATTTTGAAAATTCTTATGGTGTTACTCTGGACGGAAAAGTTTACAAAACAAAAGATGCAGAATCTGCAAAACTTGATGAAGAAGGCGGAGTAACAAAAGCAGAAATCATCGCTGCTGCAAAAACTGCTTGTGGAATCGACCTTACAGATTACTTCACAAAAGCAGGACTTTAATTAAAGGGGATATGATTGTCGTGGCAAGCCCGGCAATCATATTTTTGGGATTCAAAAAAATTCAGGAGAAAATTTATGAAAAAAATAAGAATACTTACAGCAGCTTTAGCAATGTCTGCTCTTTCATTTGTATTTTTCAGTTGTGGCGGAAGTACAAATAGTGGTTCAGGTCCAGTTGACCCCGCAGATGATGTAATACCGACAGATGCAGTGCGTTTTTATGAAGGAGATGCTCCTTTATCGAAATATGGTGTTTACGGCGTAGAAGATTTGGAAAGACTTTCAGAAATTGTTAATTCAGGAGAAGACGATTTTGAGGGAGTAACTATTGTCGTTAAGAAAGACATTAAAATTAATAAAAAGGTTCTTACTGATGACTTTGATGCACCAGCAGAAGGAGCAGAAGAAGGAACTCCAAATCCAAATTTAAAGAACCTCGATTCTATTGGAAAAGGTGCTTCTCCTACAAGTTCAGAAATAGCAGTTTTCAAAGGAACATTCGACGGAAACGGCAAGGTAATTTCTGGTCTTTACATATATCAGGGACATCAAGCCTTAGGATTCTTTGGATATGTATCTGGTGCTGTAATTAAGAATGTAATTCTTGTAGATGCATGTGTAGTAAACAATAACATGGTACCAAATCCAGACCCAAATGCTAACTATCCACATGACAATAAAGATGATGACCGTTTTGGTGGTCTTGTAGGTTTTGCAGATGGTGATGGAGTAACAATTGAAAACTGTCTTTTTGCAGGAGTAGTTGGTTCTAAGGCAGCTAAAGATCGTGGTGATCCATACGAATACATTGGTGGTCTTGTAGGACGTGCTGAAAAACCTTCTACTGCTGCTGACTGTTATGTTTTTGCAAGAATCTATGGAAGTCATGCAGATGTAGTTTGCGGTAGATATCCTGATAAAGAGCCTTCTAAATTTGTAGGCAGTGAAGAATGTAAGGATAATTCTATAGAAATTACTGATTATGATGAAGAAATAGCCGACGCACTTGAATTAGCTATTGAAGATGCTATAGCAACTATTAAATCAAACTTATAATAAGGAATGAAGTATGAAAAAGATTAAAATATTGCTTGCTGCATTGGCAGTATTCGCTTGCACAGGTTTTGTTTTTGCACAGGAAAACATGATTGCTCATGGCGATTTTGAAGGTGCAGATATAAAAGAGTGGATTGCAGAAGGAAGTACAATTACTCTTCCATCTGGAAAAGGCGTTAATGGTTCTACAGCTCTTTTAGTTCGTGGAAAATACAACTGGAGTGGTGTAGGTAAAGACCTTACAAAAATGAACATTTGTGATGGTTCAGATTACTATGTTGAAGTTTGGTTCAAGCTTGATCCTGCAGATAAAGGTAAGCGTAAGTCAGACGTTGCTTTGGCAATTCAGCCAAATGACATTTCTGAAGAAGATTACGACAACTTTATTTACATGGGACTTGACCCAGAAGGAGATACTTACACAGGTTCTTCTGTAGATATGAACAACAAAGAATACGTAAAAGTAAACGGAGTTCTCAAAGGTGATGCAATTCTTGAAGAACTTCATGGAAGAAAGAGTGTAAGTTCAATTATCTACTTCAAAACAGATAATCCTGCACGTCCATATTTTATCGACAACGTAATCATCAGAAAAATAAAATAATTTAAAAACAACAAGGAGAAACAAAATGAAAAAATGTCTTACTAAAATAACAGCAATAGCATTAGCTTCTCTTGCTTTACTGTTTGTTGGATGTCAACAGAATGCAGGCACTGCAAGCACTGCAGAAACACCAAATCCAGAACCTAAACCTCAGCCGACAACAAAACCGGATGCTGATGCTGATACAATCCATTCCATGATTCTTCCTCATGGTACAGAAGCAAAAATCGCAGCATGGGACAAGGCTTCTGACGCATTTGCAACAGATTTGCCAGACTTTGAAACAAGCTTCTCTGATTATAAGAGTATAAAAATCATTAATGCGAAAGGCAGGGAAGTTGATTACTCAACACATGAACTCAACGGAAAGACAAACCGTACTGAAGCACTTAAAGCAGCCATTAAAAAAGCGGTTGAAAAAAAATATTTTGCCGGAAGAAAGCCAAAGAATGTAATCATTATTTTTGGCGACGGTATGGGTGAAAGCCATATTGTAGCTTCAAGAAAATATTATGGCGACTTGATTATGGATTTGCTTCCTTATCATGCAGCAGTAAACCATGATTCTTATAAAAAACCAGGTGAGGGAGAATTACCAGCAGTAACATGTACAGACTCTTCTGCAGGTGGTACTGCTATTGTAACAGGTTTCAAGACACGCTACGGCTATATCGGCCTTGATGCAAACGGAACACCTGTAAAAAATCTTGCTGAACTTGCACGTGAAAAAGGAATGTATGTAGGTAATGTTACAAATGACCACATGGGTGATGCAACTCCTGCTGACGTAAGCATTCATTCTGCAAACAGAGACTATCAGGATTCCATTTATGGAAAGCTCTTCCTGTCTTCTCCTGATATTGCCATGGGTTCTGATTATGGATACGACGACTACATTCAGGAAAGCAAATGGGGTCTTGACGGCAGAGAAAGTATAGAATCACTCTATGAAAAGCAAGATGGCAAAGTAAATGGTTCTGGTACAGATTCACAGAAATACAAAGATTCTTCACTTAAATTCTGGTATAACACAAATAAAGACGTTCTGCAGCAGTGGGCAATCAGCATGCTCAACAAGTATGACGGCAAGTCATTGACTGGTACAGAATACGACTTTAACAACTGGTATAAAGACAGAAACATGCATTCTTACGCATCATTTACTGATCTTGTCAATGCAGTTCAGGCTGATTATAAAATCCGTGGAATTGCAAATTATGAATATCATTCTGATTATAAATATGATGCGAAATTGAAAACTGCACCTGCTTTCGGTTATAAGCTTGGCTATGGAACTATAAATAACACTCTTCCTTCATATCCAGAAATGGTTGCAGCCACACTTTCTATTCTTGACCACAAGGCAAAGAAAAACGGCGACCGCGGTTTCTACTGTCTTATTGAAAACACAGTTTCTGACGGTTGGGGACATGCAGGTAAACCATATGACTGTATGAATGAAATCCAGTGCTTTGATGAAGGTCTTGCAATTGCCATTAAATATGTTCTTGAAAATCCGGATACACTTCTCGTTGTAACTGCTGACCATGAAACAGGTGCAATTGAATACAGAACTGGTTGGGATACAAACTACAAGAAAGTTATTTCTACAGATACAGGTCATTCTAAAAAACCAGTTCCTTTACTTGCATTTGGTGCCGGTGCTGATGAATTCTTCCCTAAATCCGACCTTGGCGAATACGTTCTTAAGGGTTCAGAATCTTGGACAGCTGATGACTGGGCTGACTATGTTAAGGGTGGCAAAGGTTATGATATCCAGAACAGAGAAACAGGTATTTTCATTGCCAGAGCAATGGGATATGAAAAGTTTGGTGATTTGAATGGAAACGGAATCCTTGATCCTGACACAGAATCAGATTCAGTTGTAGAAGTTACTAGATAATTAAAAAATATTTTAACATTGCCGTGCCATGCACGGCAATGTTAAACATTGGGTGTACGCCTATATCTGTTTGGAGGAAAAAATGAAAAAAATAAATTATAAAAAACTTTTGGGACTTTGCCTTGTGGCTGCATTTTTTGTTTCCTGCAAACAACCTGAAGGTGAAAACGGTAACACAATGGAATTAAAAATAGGAAAGTTTACTCTTGCCTTAGATGCTGGAGTATCTTGCAAAACTCCTGACTGGACAAAAAATCCAAAAGGAAACCAGTCTTTGCCTGCTGTAATCGAAAATGGTTCGGCTTCAAACGTAAATGCGAACATAATGACAGGAATAAAAAAACTTCCTGCAAACGATATATCAGTTAAAAATGTAATCTTCATGTTTTATGAAAATCTTAATGATGATTTAATTGAGTCAACAGAAGAAAAATACGGCGAACTTATTACAAATGATTTGCCTCAAAAGCTGACTTTTACTGCACAAAAACTTGACGAAAACAAGAATGAAGATAATGTAATCGGTTTTTATCTTACCGATTCCTGCTATAAAAAAATTGGCTATGCAACAACAGATTTAATTTCTAATTCTGTATTCAGACAGTTCAAGGGAACTTATGGTTCTGATTCTTCAGATTTAGATTTAGTAAATCATATGATTATAGAACTTCCGCGACCTATATTTATGCTTGCAAGAGATACAGCAAACGAAAATACAAAAAGCGTATGTTCAGTTTCAAGTTCAAGTTATGTAAATGAAATCTACAAAAGTGAATACAAATATACATCAGACTTCAAGGAAGCTGTTGACTGCTATAATAATGAAGAAGTTTTATTCCAGGGATTCAGTGGACACCCTGACAAAAAAGTATCGGTAAGGGGAGTTTTTAATGTTTTTGACAGTTCCGTTACTGTATATCCTTCTGCAGTTCAAAGTTTAAAGCTTGGTCTTGCCTTGACAGAATCAAAAGCAGACCCAGAAGACGGATTTGCATTTGTTTTCTATGATTCTGCAAAACGAGACGATAAAGAAGCAGCCCTTAAAAACTTTGATGAAAGCGTTGCTGTAGCAGCAAAATATGTTCTCGAAAATCCTGATACAATTCTTATCGTTACTTCTGCTGCTTTGGACGGAAGCAAAATCCCAGCCTTTATGCTTGGCAATAGTGTTGAAAAAGGCAAAGATGCTGCAACACTCTTGGATTTTGTAAAGACTGTAATTCAAGCGGAGTAATATATGATTAAAAGAAAAATATTTTTAGGAATAACTTTTTCCCTTTTATTATCATCACTGTGTATTCTTACTGGTTGTCAGGAGCCAAATAATAATACTGGCAATGAAAATCCTCCATCGCCACCTCCTGCAAATGTTGATTATGATTCTTATGCTCTACCAAGTGGTGCAGATGGAGACATTCCTGCCTGGACAAAGACAGATACAACTTATTCCATTCCTGATTTAAGTCTGCATGGAGAAGCTTCAAACATCACTCTAGAATTGAAAGCCGCATTGGCAGATGCAGTTGCAAAAGGAAACTTTTTCAAAAAGCCAAAAAACTTTATCGTAATGATTGGTGATGGTATGGGAGTTTCTCAGATAGTTGCTGCAAGTAAATACCGTGGTGATCTTTTGATGAATGAGCTTCCTTACAGAGCTGTTGCCAATTCCTGGTTGCGCGGATTAAATAGCATGAGTGGTAAAGTTACAGACAGTGGTGCAGGCGGAACAAAAATTGCAACAGGTTATAGAACCAATAAACTTTTTGTTTCTATGACCGCAGAAGGCGATGAGCTTATGTCTTTAAGCGAGCTTGCCCGTTCAAAAGGAAAAAAGATTGGTATTGTAACAAATGCTGAATTAGCAGATGCTACACCAGCTGATTTTACCGTTCATTCAAAGAACAGAAGCCAGGGCTGGGACAAAATCTGTCAGATGCAGGTTCTTTTTGGTGCTGATTTGTTTATGGGTGGTTCAGATACAAGTCTTATAGATGCAAAAGGAAGCCTTAAACCTCTGTCAGGTGAAACAATCAAAACTTATAATACATTTGCTGAAAGTATAGCAGCTATAGATTCTTCAAACTTAATGTGGAATCTCTTCCCTAATGGCGATACAACCTATGCTCGCTGGGATTCAAAATCTAAAAAATATCCAAGCTTGCAGCAGGCAATGGCTCTTTCTTTGGCACGTTTGCAGAAAACTAGCGGTGACGAAGGTTTCTTCCTGATGTTCGAAAATACTTACACAGATATTTACGGTCATGCAAACAGTGATTTTATGAGGACTACAAAAGTAAGTAATAATGTTGTTGGTATTGTAAATGAAGTTAAAAACTTTGATGAAACTGTTGCAATTGCCCTAAAGTTTGTTCTTGAAAATCCTGATACGGTTCTTCTTATTACTGCTGATCACGAAACCGGAAATATGGTATTCAAATCAAACTGGGAAAATAGAGAATTAAAAGACAAAAGAATAACTGCCGATTCAGGAGACCATTCCACTCAGAATGTTCCTATTTTTGCAATTGGTTATGGTCTGGAAAGCATCGATACAAAGAAAGGTGAGCCGTATACAGTAGATGACTGCAAACTTTTGGACGGTACAAATGGCCAGAAAGTTCATGATAATACAATCTGCGGACAGATTATCGGAAGTCTCATGAATGATAAACCAGATTCATTTGGTGGTGATATAGATGCTGATATAAAAGATAATATTCAGCGCTGGCAGAAAAAAATTGATTCAGATTCTTTCGGTGTTTGGAAAAAAGATCATTCTCTGGCATCAAAAGATTTTAATTTTACAATAAATGAAAAAACTCTTCCAATCTATAAAGATGAACTTATTCAGTTTAAGATTGATGCTGATGTATTTGAAACTATTACAATCACCGACAGCAAAGGAAACAAGCTCCTTGATAATAAAAAACTTGCAGATTTTAAGGATGCAAAAATTGAAACAGATACTAAAGGTAATGTTATCACACCAGTGAGCCAGGCTTATAAGTTTGCCTTTGATAATACAAGCGAAAAAATGGAAAACTGGTATCAGATTTCTGTAAAAGCTGCTGCAGATACTGATTTACTTAATGTAAGCCTTTCTAAATCTGGTGATGCTGTTGATCTTGTTCATGTTTCGTTCGAAGATTTTACAGTTCAGTATGGTTCCACAAGGGGTTACATAACTATCTCTGGTGATAATGCTGAAGGTTGGGCACTCAAAGTCAAGGAATAAGGGGACTGATAAAAAATAAAAAATTATGATTCCAGTACGTCAGCATAAAGAAATACTGCCAGACATGAAGCTACCTGCGGGCTCTGGAGCAGAAATTGAACCCTGGTCAAAAGAAAAAGGTTCTTATTCAAAAGAAAATGGCTTTGAAGATTTACCGCCGGTAATAAGTGATTTGAGCGACGGTAAATCTACCAATCGTACAGAACAATTAAAGCAGGCCATTAAAAAAAGCGAAGAAGCCGGCTTCTTTAATGGCCGCAGGGCAAAAAATGTAATTGTAATTATTGGTGACGGAATGGGAGAAAGTCACCTCAAGGCTTCAAGGCAGTTTTACGGTCCTCTAGTAATGGATACGTTCAAGCATTATTGTTCAGCTCTTACGGATTGTTTTTTGCCGGAAGTAAATGATGACAGGCTTGTAACTACAGACAGCAGTGCAGGCGGTACAGCAATCTTATGTGGACAAAGAACTCGCTATGGTTACATCGGTCTTGATAAAGATGGAAAAGAGATAAAAAATCTTGGCGAACGAGCACGCGAAAAAGGTATGCTGGTTGGCTGTGTAACAAATGACCACATGGGAGATTCAACTCCGGCCTGTGCTATCGTTCACGAAGTTTGCCGCGAAAAAGAAAGGGAAATCTACCAGAAAGAGCTTGACTTTGCTCCTGATTTGCTTTTTGGTGAAAACGCCTGCAAAGAGGTTTTTGAAGGCACCAATAAAATGAAATGTTATGAACGTTTTTATGATTTAGTAGAGGAGCAGAATCAGAAGGGGCATAAAGATAAATGTGCCAGCTTGTGGGGCGGTAATTTTTGTGAATACGAAGAAGGCACTAAAGCAGGCTTTAACATGGAGCCTGTAAAAGACTGTCCTTCTTTTGTAGAAATGGTTTGGTTCACGCTTTCCCATCTGGATTATAAGGCAAAAGCCAACGGTGACTGCGGTTTTTTCTGTATGATAGAAAATACCTGCTGCGACGGTTGGGGGCACGCCCAGCTTGTTCAGCCGATAATGAACGAAGTTCAGTGCTTTGATGAAGGTGTTGCTGTTGCCGCTAAGTTTGTGTTGGAAAATCCTGATACACTCTTGGTTATAACGGCGGATCACGAAAACGGAGATTTAAGATTCCGCTCAAACTGGGAATCTGATTATGTTAGAATAAAAAGCATGGATTCTGGTCATTCTTCACAGCCAGTTCCTGTAATAGCCTTTGGTGCTGGTGCAGATGAACGTTTTCCTTTGAGGCAGGATAATATTTGCAGGGAAAGTTTTGAGACCGGTCAGGATATTATAAAAATAATGGAAGAAGGCAGTTAAATATTGATTGCATTTTGGAGGTAAATATGAAAAAACAATTAAAAAATAGGGCAGTTGCTTTGGCTGCCGGACTTTTAGGAATTGCTTTGATTTGTGGTTCTATGATTTCCTGCACACCTAAAAACAGTGCAAAGAATAATTCAGGAAGCAAATATAGGAATGTAATTTATACATATACATTAGGTGATGTTACATATCCTGAAATGTATACTCATGTTATCATTTCATTCTTTAAGGCTGATAACGTTGGTAATCTTTTTGAAAAGAGTTTCCCTCATACTCCGGAAACTGTAAAAACTTTCAAAAAAGAGCATCCAAACGTAAAAGTTTTAGGTGCAATTGGTGGTGGAAGTTACAGTGAGTTCTTAACTCCGGTTATGCTTGATGAAGAATATCGTACAAGACTTGCAAAACAGCTTTGTGCTTTTGTTGTTTCTCATCACCTTGATGGAATTGATTTGGACTGGGAATATTACGAAGATTATCCGGAAAGCAATGCCGCTTATCTTGATTTT
>JAEEGL015975657.1_pt1 | contig 11944 bp, 3 predicted proteins | sample 9134231 | NCBI WGS metagenome assembly JAEEGL01 (sample SAMN16246548, study PRJNA631951) | gut metagenome | biome: gut microbiome; feature: rumen; material: fiber-attached | host: Bos | place: Iran: Karaj | collected 2018-10 | reverse complement strand
CGCGTTTTCCACGCCCCGGACTGGGTAGTCTACGCCCTGCTGCTTTCGGACCAGGTGACGAAGTGCGCCGTCGCCTTCGTCAAGATCAACCGCTTCCGCTGGATGAAGAACTTGACGCGCGCTGCGCCGGGAGAACGCACCTGAGGTGCGTAGGGAACCATGGCGACGTCGACGATACAGGTGCAGGGCCTTGAAGTGGAGGTGGCGCGCAAGCGGGTGCGGTACATCCGCGTCCGGGTGCGGCATGACGGCACGGTATGCCTGTCCGTTCCGTGGCATGCCTCCACGAAGGAGGCGGTCGACTTTCTCCTCTCGAAATGGGACTGGGTGATTGAGGCGCGGCAAAGGGTCATGTCACGACCTGCGGCTGTTGAGCCGCAATACCGCGACGGCGATACTGTAACGCTCTTCGGCAAAAGGATTCGTCTGCAGATTGTCGAAGTCCCCTACGGCGGCAATATCGTCGAGCAGGGCGAAGGCGTGATACGTCTTTACCAGGCGGGGACGACAACGACGGAGCGTCGTCGCCGACTGATCTGGTCCTTTCTTGGCGCGCGGCTCCGCGAACGTCTGGCGACCATGCTCGCGGACTGGCTTGGGCGATTGGGCGAGGGGCCTGTCAAGTGGTCTGTCCGCGACATGAGCACGGAGTGGGGAAGCTGCACAAAGACACGCCGCACGCTCCGCTTCAATCTCAAGCTGGCGCAGATGCCCCCGGCATACGTCGAATACGTCGTCGTGCACGAGCTGACGCATCTTCGCGTCGCCAACCACGGCCCGGACTTCAAGTCCCTGATGGACGTGCGCATGCCCGACTGGCGCGATAGGCGCAAGGCGCTCAACGCCTTTCGGCCTTAGTCGGCGCTCTTTCTTTTTGTGTATCGGGACGGACGGCCTAGCTTGCTGCCGCCTTGCGCGGCATGTGCGACGCGCAAATTGCCTCATCCGCCTCGCCAATGTCCGTCACGAAGGGCCGCGCCGGACGTTTCCTCGCGTTGAACACCTCGGGGAATCGGGCGTAGGTCTCCAAGATAAAGCCACGGCTGCCAATGGCCAGCGCGCGCCGGAAAATCTCGTCCTGCGCGTCCAGCCGCAACGCCGGGGTGTCTGACACCCTGCGGAGCAACCAGCCGTAGCGCCGCTCGGCCTCGGCCCACTCCAGCTCCTCGCCGCGGAAAACGCCCGCGAGCGCCTTTTGCGCGGCCTTCCGTCCGGCATGGGCCTGTGCGTAGCCGCACCATTGGTAGTCCTCGGGACGTTCGACGATTCCCGCGCGCACGGCGTTGCAGTCAATGTAGTACGCGACCTACTTGAGCCCGCGTATGTGTTGACTTCCATGCCGCAGAACTCCGCCATCCGGAGTATCTGGTCGACGATGTGCGTTTTGTCATCGTCTCCGAACATCATGGCCCTGCCCACGCAGCGCGTACCGACGTGGTAGAAGCCCTCGCCATCGTTTTTCAGCCTTAGTTTTCTCACATTAGCAATCTCCAATTTTGGGGCGGCATCCGATGGGATGCCTACATTCCCCGCATATATAAAGCCTTTTGAAAATCAAATTTCCGCGACTTTTCTCTTAGAATTTACTCGTTCAGCTATTCAGTTTACTTTTAGAAAATTGTAATGGAGCGGACAATGTCAATTTGAAAAAAGATTTACTGTGATTCTACGTACAGGTAAATTTCGCATTTTCTGAGCTTTTGCGCTGATTTTGACGATAGAAGCCGCATCACAACATAGCCTGACACTCGACATAGACATTGCATAAAGGTGCCTGACACCCCCCCTAATGGACACCCCCCCTAATGGTGCCTGACACGTGCCTGACACCACACTCCTGTCCCGTCCCTCCAGCCCCTCCAGTCCCACTAGTCCCCCCACCAAGGACCGACGGGACCAGCGGGACTGGAGGGACCGGCGAGAGAACTGGAGGGATCGGTGGGACTCGAGCGACCAGCGGAAGTGCGCCATAAATAACTTGACGAGCGCGCGAACTTTTCGTCATAATAGTGGTAAATGGAGAATCGCATTATGAATAAGACCACGTCCGTTTTCATGGCGGCGGCGATGGCCGCCTTGTCATCATTTGCCGCGCCGCAAAAGGCCGCAGACATTACAGTGTCAGGCTATACGGGAGCCTCAACGCTTGAGAACTTCCCCGTTCTTGTGCGGATTTCGCCCACGCGCATCTCGGGCTTCTCGTACGCCGATTGCGCCTCCGGTGGCGCGGACATCTCCTTCACGGACGTCAGCGGCGCGGCCCTCGACTTCGAGATCGACACCTGGGACACAACGGGCGAATCCCTCATTTGGGTCAAGGTGCCGTCCCTAAGCGGCAACGCGACGACGATCATCTTCCGCTGGAATGACGCCGCACCCGCCGCCCACACCCCTTCGGCCACCTGGAGCGGCTTCGCTGGTGTCTGGCACCTGAATGAGGAGAACGCCGGCGCGGTGACGATTTCAGACTCGACCGCGAACGGTGTTAACGGCACCGCGCACTCGACGTCCTCCTCCAAGGCTGACGGCAAGGTCGGTCGCGCGCGTCTCATCACGACCAATACAGAGCACACACCCGCCAGCGGCGTGGGCGGTATCACCATCGACAGCGCCAATATGGCGGCCATTAACGCCGTCACGCCCGAATTCACCGTTTCGATGTGGGCGCGGACGCAAAAGACGTCGAACCGCTATGAGTACTTCATCAGCCGCAAGCTTGCGGATGGCTCTCCCAGCTGGGCCGTGCAATTGATGGATAGCTACAACCCCTCATCGATTCGTTACTATTCCGCCGGCACGGCCGACAGCCAAGTCGCCTCCCCGAATCCGCAGATCAAAGGTACCTTGAACGGCGTCTGGCACAAGTACGACTTCATCTGGAAGAGCGACGGCACCTATGCCATCTACATCGACGGCAAACAGGACTCTTCCGTCGGCAATAATCTCACCGGCAACCTCTACAACAAGGCCGTCGCCGTCAACGGCACCTATCCGCTTTGCATCGGCGGAACATATCCCCAAGGGTCCGATAAGGGCGGTCGCGGTTTCTACGGTGACATGGACGAGGTGCGCATTTGCGCGGGGGTGCTCTCCGCCGATTGGGTGGCGGCGGACTATGCGCAGGTGAACGACGCCTCCTTCATCACCTACGGTGCCGCCTACAGCCTGGATGGCATCCTGAAAGTCTCCGGCGCTCCGGCCGAAATCGGTTCGCCCACGCCCGTCTACGGCCTTGTCAAGAACCTTTCAGTCGGCAGTCCCGTCGCGCTCTCAATGTCCGCCACGGCCGTCACGGGGGAGGGGACCGTCACCAACTACCTGAAGGGATGGGAGCTGGAGGCAATCGATCTTGCAACCGGCGTTCGGACGCCCCTCCGCTCCTCCTCCGACGCGAACGAAGTCCCCGACAGCTGCGCCTACGTCCACGCCTCATACGCGGAATTCACCTGGCTCTGGGATGTCCGTGACCGCCTTGGCGTCGGGACGCCCGTCGTTGTCTCGAAAACCCCGAACACACTTGTTCTCTCCGCCGACATCACGGGCATCGGCTACACGGCGCCGTCCGCGACGCTGAAATTCGCCTACGGCCCCTCCGCTGACGCGCTTCTCTACACCAACATCGTATCCGCGTCCGTCACGGAGTTCGGCACTCTCCAGGGTACGCTTACGCGCCTCGTCCCCAGTTGCGTGTACTATGTTCAGGCCGTCCTTGAAACAAATGACGGCGCGCATGACATCGCCGTATCCGAGGCCATCTGCGTTCAGACAGAGGGTCTCTTCGAAAACGGCGAACCGGGTCTCTGGCAGACTTTCTTCACGGGGGCGAAGAACAACTGGACGCGCGACATCTGGGCCCTCCCCGTCGGGACCGACTGGCGGAACTACACCGACGCCAACCGCATCCGCCGCCGCGAACTCACCCCTATCGGTGCGTACACGACGCTGTCCCAGAAGTACACTTCCGAAATCTGGGGCGACCAGGTCTTCTGGCCCGCCAACGGCGGCCAGTGGGCCTACGCGGGCCACATCTGGCTCGACGCCTCCAAGTCCTACAAGTTCCGCTTCAAGATCGATGACTACGGCTACATCGCCGTTACCGATTCCTCGACAGGCGTGAAAACCGTGCTTCTCAACGACGGCGGAAACGCCGTGAAGACCTCCCCCGCCTACACGCCGTCCGTGACGGGGTGGCACGGGATTGAGATGCGTTTCGCCGACAACACCGGCGGCGCCGGCGGCTACGACACCTCCAGCGGCTACGTCAACTCCAACAACCTCGGCTTCTCAAAGGACGGCGGTTCGACCTGGACGCTCCTCAAGGACCCCGGCGACGGCTCCCTGCTGCGCGCCCCATTTTCGCTGTCGGGCGCGGTCATAACGGCTTCCGAAACCGTCGCGAACGGCGCGCTCGCCTCCATCGCGCTCGCATTTCCGTCTTCCGACGCGGCACGCGCCCTTCGCGCCGCCTGGGGGCCGGCCCACGGCGGCAACGACCCCACCGACTGGTACGCCACGAGCCCCGTGGCGACCATCGCGGCGGGCGCGACCACGGCGACCTGGACGCCCCCTGCCGACTGGGGAAGCGATACGAACCTCGTCGTCCGCTTCTTCTTCGATGGTAATCCCGTCGATTGGTCGAACTCGATCTTCTGGCGCGACTACTCCGCGCCGATCGTGACGGACGTCGCGGCCGACGGCACGGGCGGCGACACGCTGGCGGTGTCAGGCACACTCGCCTCCTTCCCGGGCGATGACTGTGTACTCACGGTCTACACGGGCGACAGCCCGACGACGCTAGACAACGCCTGGGCGGGTCTCGCGGGCGCCGTCCGCACCGCGACGGGCGACTTCTCGCTCACGCTTTTCGAGTCTGACACCACCGCCGCGCGCTACCTTGCGCCCGGTTCCACCCTCTACGTCTCAGTCCAAGCCGCCGCGAACGGGCTTGTCACCCGCACCCCGCCCGTCGCCGTGCGGATGGGAGCAGCCCCATTCTTCGCCACTTCTTCCTCCTCCGTCTCGCGCCGCACCGTCACCTTCACGGGCGCACTCGCCGATCCGGGGGCCGGCGGCTCGGCGTCCGTCAGGCTCTATGTTGGCCCCTCCTCCTCCGCCGAGGCCGACCTCGTCGCCGTGGAGGAGCCCGCCGTCGTCACGGACACGGCCTCCTTCTCCATCGTCCACGCCTTCGACGCCTTCGAGACGAGCTACAAGTGGCAACTCCGAGCCACGGCGACAGCGGTCGGCGGCACGGCCTCCTTTGAGACGCGCACGCCCGTCGCGTCGGTGGCGACGCTCGACACGACGACCTACACCTGGACGGGCGCCGGAAGCGACTACAAGTGGTCCAATCCGGACAACTGGACCGACAACCAGGGCGGCGATGCGGGTGGCTACCCCCGGACCGCCAACGCGACGGCCTATTTCAAGACCGACGCCGTGGTTGACGTGGACGTGTACGCCACGATCGGCACGCTCAACCTCTCCGGCGCGTACAATCTCAACATCGTCTTCACCTCCGCCGACACCGTCGCGAACCGTCTCACCTTGAACAACCTCACATTCCCGAAGGCGGGCTCCACATGGACGCTCGACCACGTGTACATCTACCGCAACGGCGAGTTCTGGCCGGCGGCCGACACAACCGTCGTCCTCCGCAACAAGGCCTACCTCTACTGCTCCTCCAACGAAGGCCTCCGCGCGAACAACGCGCGAATCGAGATCGGCGAGGACAGCACGAACAGCGTCAACAACATCTACATCGGCCTGAATGGCACCATGGCCATCTCCAACGGCTACTTCCAGGTTCGCGGCCACATCTACCTCGCCTCCAATTCCTCGGGCGGCAAGTTGCTCTTCCAGGGGACGCATCCGAAACTCTACAGCACCGCAACCGGCGCCACCTTCCAGCCCGAAACGGCGAACTGCAAGGCCGTGCTCGGCTTCGAAGTGCCGGAAGGCGGCTACGATTCGGCGCCGATTGCCGGCGTCGCGGGGAAGACGCAGTACTTCTTCGGCACGGCCAATTCCAAGAATGTTACGATTTCCATTCTCGACTCCAGCCCCGCGCTGAGAGGCTCGTCGCCCACCACGACGACGCTCGTCTCCTGGAGCAAGGGCTTCTCGACTGACAACATGACCTACGGCGCAATCGCCACGGCCGACCTCGGCAGCGCCTTCGCCATCGAGGACACGACCAACCTGAAAGTCACCGTCGTTCCGGCCAACCGCTCCGACCGTCTCACGATCCTCTCCGACTGCGGCGCGCCCACGCCGGCCGTCGGCCTCCACACGGGCTATGTCTCCGGCAACACCTACCAGCTTTCGGCTGGCGAAGCCGTTATATCGTCGGACACGCGCCGCGTCCCGGTGGGCTGGAAGCGCTACGCAGTCGACGCGGTCACCGGTGAACTGACCTTTGTCTCGGAAGGCGAAGGCGCCACCCTCTCGTACGAGCACCCCGGCGAATGGACGGCGATTGAATGGATTTGGCGGGATGACTGCCTGACCTCGGCCGAAGGTGACGGTCACGGTACGGCAACCATCTCCGCCGAATGGTCGGACGTCGACTCCACCGTCACCGCCACGGCGACGCCCGACGCGGGCTGGCGCTTCTCCTACTGGTCCGGTGACGTCACGGACGTGTCAATCCTGCGCAACCCGACAACCTTCCGCTCCGACCGTCCGCGCGAGCTCGTGGCCAACTTCGTCCCGGCCGACCTCGTCGTCTCGAACAACACCTACACGGGCGCGAAGGACGGCTCCTGGAACACCGACGCCAACTGGTCGCTGGGCCATGTTCCGACGGCCGAGGAGAACGCCATCATCCCGACGGGGAAGGGGACGGTCAAGATCACCAACGCGGGGCGGTGCGCTTCGCTGCAGATCGTCAATGACGCGGCACTCCAGCTCCAGGGTTCCGGCACGGTCGCGGACGACCAGATCCGCCTCGACGTGCGCGGCAACGCCGTCTCGACGGGCAGCAACTTCACGCTCGGCACATCGGGGACTTCGATCTACGACATATTCCTCGACGTCGGCGGCGACCTCTGCATCTCGAACAACAACCGCAACGCGAACCTCACCGTTTACGCGGGCGACGCCTACGGCACCAACACGGACGCCAAGGTCCGCGCCAGCTACGTGGGGGATGAGGCCGCAGCCCGGTTCCGGGACTACGTCCGGGGCGGGGCGCAGGTGAACGTCGGCGGAAAGCTTTTCCTCGGCGGCAAGCACGCCTCCAACACGAGCATACTCTATCTCCACTCGCACTACAAGACCGGCATGTCGCCCGTCTTCCGCGTCGGTGCCCTTGAAGTCGGAGCGAAGGGTTCCGTGAACGGCGCAAACAACGGCTGGCATTCCTACAATGCCGCGCTCTACCATGGCCTCGGCGCCGCGTACGGCAGCGCCGGCGCCTCCTATGGTGGCCTCGGCGGCCTTGTGGATGCCTCCCAGACTCAGGTGCGCGGCGCCACCTACGGCTTCGCACAGGCCCCCGCCTGGCCCGGCTCGGCCGGCGGTGCCGGCGGGACGGACGGCGGCCATGGCGGCTCGCTCTTCCGCCTCCACGCCGCCGGCTCCGTCCGGATCGACGGCAGCGTCAGCGTCAACGGCAACGGCTGGGGGTCGAACACAACGCGCGGCGGCGGTTCCGGCGGCGGCGCCTGGATCACGTGCGACACCTTCGACGCAAGTCCGTCGGCGCGGATCAACGCCAAGGGCGGCAACCACAGCAATGCCGGCGCCGCGGCCGGCGGCGGCGGCCGCATCGCCGTCGCGGCGGGCTGCACCTCCGAGGCCGACATCGCCTCCTTCCTCGCGACCGGAACCTGCGCTGGCTACACGGCGAACGACTTCGCCGAGACGCTCTGGCCCTCGCTCGCCGTCGTCTCGGGCGGCGTCAACACCGCCGACGGCACGCACCGCGACTGGAACGACGGCGCGCCCGGCACGGCCCTCTACCTCCAGAACGCGAACGGCAAGTCCGTCCTCAACGTCGCGGGCGCACCCGTCCAGGTCGGCGACGCCGACCCGGTCTACGTGACGCATGTCGTCGACACGGGCGATGTCCTCTGCGAAAACAGCGCCTACGGCTACGTGCCCGGCACCTCCCGCGGCACGCGCTACGCGCTCGACGGCTACGTCTGGACGAACGCCGTGACGCACGGCGAAGGGACGGCCGCGTCCGTCATCGTTCCCGTACAGGGCGAGACGACGCTCGTCTGGCTCTGGCGTGACCTGGAGCACAACCTCGTCGCCACCTCCGGCGGCCATGGCGCCGTCTCGGCGCATGACGACTGGTACGCCGACGGTGCCTCCGTCACGCTCACGGCGACGCCCGCCGCCGGCGCGTCCTTCGTCCGCTGGACGGGCGACATCGACCCCGCCGACGCCGGGAACGCGACCATCACCTTCGCGATGACCTCCCCGCGCCGCCTCGTCGCGGTCTTTGACGACCCCTCCGCGGCGCCGCGCACGCTTACGTACGCCGGCGGCGACTGGTTCGACCCCGCCACCTGGGACGGCGTCGCCATCCCCGGGACGAACGACGCGGTGGCAATCTCGTCCGGCACGCTTGACATCCCGTTCGGCGCGACCATCGACGTCGGTGACCTGGCCGTCTCGGGCGGCACGCTCACGCTCGCCCCTACGCAGGGCGCGTACAACCATGAAGCCGCTTCGGAATACGCCACGCCGCTCACGCTCCATGTCGCGGGCGATTTCCTCCTTTCCGGTTCCGCCGTCCTGAACCTCGGCGTCCAGAACGGTGATGTTCGCGCCGACATCGTCGTCGACGGCGACCTCACCTTCGCGGGCACGTCGGCCACCCACGCCTACGCCAGCGTCGGCGAGGCCGACGACGCCCTTCGCAACTGGCGCCACTACAAGGCGGGCGGCGCCGCCTTCATGATCGGGGGCGACCTCGTCGTCACCAACTCGGCCAAGGTTCTCGTCCACAACCACTCCCACACCGGCGTAGGCGTCGTCTGGAACGTCGCCGGCAACGTGGTCATCGGTGCCTCGGCGCAGCTCAGCGGTTCGCAGTACACCGCGGACAACAATGCCTACGGTTACGGCTGGGCCGCGCGCTACGGCTTCTACGACGCAAACGTCGGCGGTTCCTACGGCGGCAACGGCGGCGGGGCCGGTTCGGGCAACTACACCTACGGCTTCGCCTACGCCCCATACTATCCCGGCACCGCCGGCGTAGGAAACAAGCGCGACTCCCGCGGGCAGGGCGGCGGCTCCGTCCGCATCGCGGCCTGCGGCGACGTCACGATCGACGGCAAAATCTACGTGACGGGTGGCCATGACGAAAACATAGGCCAGCATGCCGGCTCGGGCGGCGGCGTCTGGATCACCTGCGCCAGCTTCAATGCCGGGGCGAATGCCCTCATCCACGCGCGCGGCGGCATCGCCAACCAGCACGGCGCCTGCTACGCCGGCGGCGGCGGACGCGTCTGCGTCATCACCGGCTCGCCTTCCGAGGAGCAGATCGATTCGCTCTACGCGACGGGCGCGGCAGAAGACCTCCTTGTTGTTGCCGAAGACATGAACGACGCGCTCGTCTCCCCCTGGCCCACGCTCGTCAACGTTCAGGGCGGCGTCAACGCCGAAAATGCCGCCAACGCCACCTATGGCTCGCATGGCAAGCCGGGCACGGCCGTCTACCTCCAGAACGCCGCCGGCAAGGCCGTCGTCACCGTCACGGGCGACCAGGACACAACGGAGACGGTCCCCGCCTACGGCCAAAGCACCGTGGAGACGGGCGTCCAGAACTTCACCGCGCCAGCCTTCATCTACTTCGACGAAGGCCGCTCCCGCTACCCGTGCCTCGGTTACGAATGGGAGGACGCCGCCGGCAACACCGGCTCGGGCGTTACGACCAACTTCACGCTCGATGTCCGCCGCGACCTGACCGTCACCTGGCACTGGGGGACACTCGAACACTTCCTCGACGTCCGTGACGGCGGCTTCTGCACCGTCGCCTACGAGGCGCAGGGCGCCAACGAGCTTGGCTGGTACGATGTCGGCACCGTCGTCCGCGTGACCTGCGCGCCTGAAGACGCCGACACAGCCTTCGATGCCTGGCTCGGCGACGTCGCCGACGCCGTCAAGGGCAACCTCGCCATCAATGTCACGGTCGATGCGCCGAAGGTCGTCGTCGCAACCCTCCACCGCGACGCCGCGCGCGCCCGCTCCCTCGTCTGGACCGGCGAGGCGGGCGACGCCGACTGGTTCAACAAGGCGAACTGGGACGGCGCCGGCATTCCGGGCAAGTACGACTCCGTCCTCGTCACGAACGGCGCCTTCCAGGTGAAGTATCCGAGCGCGGTCGAAATCGCCTCCCTCGCGGTCTCCAACGCCGCCACCTGCTACTGGGGGGCGCAGATGTCCGTGACCTCCTTTAGCGGCGACGTCAACAAGCGCAACGGGGATGGCACATCCGTGAGCACGGTCTATTCCAGGGCCTTTGACCCGCTTGACGCCCGGCCATACTCCCTGGCTGTTTCCGGCGACTTCACCGCCGGCGGTTCCGCGAAGCTCTATTTCGGCGGCATCAACCAGACGAACCGCATGGACATCGCCGTCGGCGGCGACCTTGCGCTGGGCGGCGGAGCCTCGAACAACCGCACGCGCCTCCAGGTCTACGCCGGTTGGCAAGGGCCGTGGACCGATGTGGAGACCTTCGTCCGCGGCGGCGGATCCGTCACCGTCGGCGGCGACTTCACGCTCGACGGCTACGCCGAGTTCTCGCCGACGGCCAACCGCGTCAGCGGCGCCCCCGTGCCGGTCAAGGCGCGCACGGTCGCCATCGGGGTGAACGCCGTCGTCGACGCCAATGTGCGCGGCTACGGACGCTCCTACGTCAACCCCGGCACAGGCTGGAAGTACACGGCATACGGGCCGGAAGCCCCCTTCACCCGTGACGACAGGACTTACGGCGGCAGCTACGGCGGCCTTGGCGGCGGATGCTCGACGGGCACCTACGGTCTGGAAGCGGCGCCCTACTTCCCCGGCCATGCCGGCTCGCAGACGATCTGGGGCGGCGGCACGGACAAGGTCCTTTCCGGCGGCGGGGCCGTCCGAATCGACGCCGGGGCCATCGTTCTCAATGGCAAGATCACCGCGTACGGAGTCGGGCACTACGGCGCGGCCGGCGGGGCCGGCGGCGGCGTCTGGCTCACCTGCCGTTCGTTCCAGCTGGGTGACAAAGGCGACATCACGGCTGACGGCGGACGCGCCACCAGCTACGGCGGCTCGGGCGGCGGCGGCGGCGGACGCATCGCCATTGGCCTCAAATTCACCCCGCAGCAACTCGCGCGGCTGTATGTGCGCGGCTCCGTCGGCGGCATGAAGGTGACGCCCCTTGCCGAAATCACGGCCGGGAGCGAACTCGCGGACAAGTTCGGCAACCCCTGGACGGGCCGCTTCTCCGTCCTCGGCGGCTACGGCTACAAGGGGAGCGGCAGCACGGCGGACGTCTCTCCCGCCGTCCGCGCCGAGTCCGGCACCGCTGTCCTCGTCGAGTCTCCCGGCGCCGGCACGATGCTGATCATGCGCTAAAGACCATTGAAGCACCGTGGTCGCGCATTACGGCGTGACCACGGTGTGGCGCTTGCGGACGATGTAAGTCCAGAAGTCGTTGTAATATTCGAGACCGTCGAAGTCCGGCGGTACGAGTATCTTCCCCGACACATCGCAGGCACCCCATTTCGCGCCGTAAAGGATTGGCCGCGGGTTGGCGTCGAGCCGCCAGACGCCGCCCGTGGCGACGTAGGCGTGTCCATTTGCGTCGCACGGGGAGACGTAGGAGTATTCCAACGGCAGCAGGACCTTTCCCTCGTGGTCGACCATGCCCCATTTCCCGTCCTTCGCCACGCGGTAGTGGTTTTCCCATTTAGGCGGTTCCGTTTCGCCCTTGCGCGGCTTTGGCGTG
>JAEEGL015428259.1_pt1 | contig 11944 bp, 7 predicted proteins | sample 9134231 | NCBI WGS metagenome assembly JAEEGL01 (sample SAMN16246548, study PRJNA631951) | gut metagenome | biome: gut microbiome; feature: rumen; material: fiber-attached | host: Bos | place: Iran: Karaj | collected 2018-10 | reverse complement strand
TCGGGAAGCTTATATCTTTTTTGGAAAAAAGATTGTATAAGAATAGCGATGATGATAAGCAAAAGGAAAAGAGTGGAAGCCTTGTAGCCTTCCTTGTTCCATCAACAACGATTATTTTGATTGGTATAATACTTGTTATAGCCTTCAAGATTCATCCGGTAGTATATGTGCTTATCGAAAGTTTCTTTTGCTGGCAGGCGGTTGCTGCAAGGGACCTTGCCTACGAAAGTATGCGCGTTTACAAGGCACTTAAAGGAGAAAAGATAACTCTTCCTGATTTTGTAAATGGTGTAAAGCCAGAAGTTACTCCTAAAACTTCAGATGAGAAAAAACTGGAAAACGCCAGACGCGCCGTATCACTCATAGTTGGAAGAGATACTGATGCACTTGATGAAACAGGAGTTATAAAGGCAGCAGTAGAGACTGTAGCCGAGAATACATCAGATGGAATAATAGCTCCACTCTTTTACATGTTCATAGGAGGCGGCGCACTTGCAGTAATGTACAAGGCTGTAAATACCCTTGACTCAATGCTTGGCTACAAGAATGAAAAGTATATGCACTTTGGAAGCGCATCTGCAATTCAGGATGATTACTGGAACTTTATTCCTTCAAGACTATCAGCACTTCTTATCTGTGCAGGAGCTTTTTTTCTTAAAATGGATCATAAAAATGCTTATAAGATCTGGAAAAGGGACAGATTCAATCACGAAAGCCCTAATTCTGCCCAGACAGAAAGCGCATGCGCTGGAGCACTTAACATACAGCTGGCAGGCGACGCATCATACTTTGGTCACATCAAGCATAAAGAGACAATAGGTGATCCGGTGCGCCCTGTGGAAATCGAAGACATACCGCGTGCCTGCAAACTAATGTATGCATCAACGGCTTTGATGATCTTAATAGGATTATTGATAAGGGGATTGGTATATTTAGTAATACTATAAAAAGAATAACTTTAGCTTAGATAATGGTTAGTAAATGACTTTAATATAGCTGATTATTTGCAAATAGCTTTTAAAAGCATAACGCGCCCTACTACTTAATGAAACGAGGACTTTTATGATATACGAACATGGTGGAGATATATACAATAACGATATAAAGCTGGACTTCTCAGTAAATCTTAATGCCTTCGGAATGCCGGATAGCGTAAGAAGCGCCATTACTGAGGATCTTGATATAGCTCAAAACTATCCGGATCCGGAATGTACAGATCTTAGAAGTGCCATAGCCATGTGGGAAGAAAATCATACAGGTGCAAAGCTCCTTCCTGACCAGATCATATGCGGTAACGGCGCATCTGAAGTAATAAATGCTGTGATCCAGGCATCCTGGCCCCGCACAGCTATTATCCAGTCACCGGGCTTTTATGGATATGAAAGGTCGCTTGAAGCTGCGGATTGCCGCGTATACAGAGGCGACTGCATGTCTGTAATGCCGGGGGTCAAGCTTCGAAGTGACAGAGAAGGAATCTATTTCATGCCCACAGAGAAGATGGCAGAACAGATCCAAAATGAAAGACCTGATATGGTGGTTTTGTGCAACCCTTCAAATCCTGTTGGATCCTGCATCAGAGAAGATATATTAAAGAAAATCCTTGTGGCTGCAAGGGAAGTTAAGGCAAGGATAATAATAGACGAGTGCTTTTTGCCATTTTGCTCTGATTTTGCAGGTAGAAGTGCAGTAAGATTCCTGGAAGAATTCCCCAATATGATGATCATAAGGGCATTTACAAAGCTCTATGCCATGCCGGGAATAAGGCTTGGATATGCCATAAGCGGGGCAAGGCTATGGGGATCTCAGACTCTTAAGCTTCTTCCTGAATGGAACGTGGGTACGCTTTCACAGGCAGCAGGGATTGCTGCATTAAAAGATGAGAAGTACCTTGAAGAGTCTTTGCCTTATATCAGAGAGCAGAAAGAAAAACTTATGCAGCAGCTTCTTTTCCTCGGTATGGATGTGATCCCCGGAAAGGCTAATTTCCTTTTGTTTAGGAGCCCTCACCAGATTGACCTTAAAGCTGCTCTTCTTGAAGAGGGGATACTTATAAGAGCCTGCGATAACTATCTGGGCCTTCCCCATACAGGTTTTTACCGAATATGTGTCAGAAGAGAAGAAGACAACCAGATATTCCTTGATGTATTACAAAAAATCCTGTCCAAAGCCTGATATTATTGTCCGGTACGATAAAGTGATAATTTGATAAAAAATTTTTTTTGAAACTGTTTCAAAAATGATAGATGAGCCTACGATTCAGTCGTAGACTCGTTTTTTAATGCTTTTAACAGAATGCATTGTACGCAATACAAGATATATTCTGATGATAAAAAATGCAAAATCGCTGAGATGTAGACTATTAGTGGTTTTGAACAATTGATGGTTCTCAAATGCAGCACAAATACTGTGCTTAAATGTCACTTATTTCATTTTTTATGACAAATTAGCTATATTTCGAGCAATGTCATTTGATTTTTGCAGCAATTATGCTATATTTAAAGAGTGATTGTTACTTATAGGATTTTGTGATTGAAATCTGAAGGGAATACCCACTAAACAAAAAAATAAAAGGCCCTGGCGCAGGGAAAATTGAATTTCTGAATAGAAGTTCTTATTTGTGTTACGGTTTTTTAAGAAAAAAGGGTACGGAGGGGAATTGTATGAAAAGTCGACTCGTAAAACATTTATGCTCAGGTGCAATAGCGGCTACTGTTCTTTTCCAGATAATGGGAAGAACCGGGATTACCACTTATGCAGAGATGGGAGAAGATCAGCAGGTTGCAGAAGCCATTGATGAAAATGGAGAAAATGGTACGGAAAGCGACAACAATGATGATGACATTGCGAGTAATGACGAACAAGGTATTGACAACTTGGGGGATGACAACAATGGCAACGAAGAAGGCAATGATGAAAACAATGATACAGGCGATGGCGGTATAGATGAAGGCGAAACTGATGACGCAGATATTTCTGAATCAGAAGATGATACTGACGTCGAAGATGAGCTTGATACTGAAGAAACAGATGATGAAGAAAATGTAACTGATCCTTCGGAAGATGACGCTGAAGAATCAGAAGCAGATACAATTACGATCTTCTATATGGCCGGTGAAGGCGGAACGCTTGAAAACCTTCCTGCCGGAGAGACTGTATTAACAGAAGTAGTAATTTTACCTGAAGATGAAGGATTAGCTACTGATGAGCAGGAAGACGAAGAGTCTCTTTCTGGTGATGATACTCAGGAAGATGAAGTACAGCCTGAAGAATCTGTAGACGAAGATGTTGATATAGTTGGAGCAACAGCAGCTTCTTTAGAAGATTATGAGTTCGTTAACTGGACTCTTGAACTTGATGACAGCATTGTATCTACAAGCGAGACACTACTGCCTTCTATTGAAGATTTAAAGACCCTTCCTGAAGGAACAGAGCAGGTGACATTTGTCGCAAATTTTGAAGAGGCAGAATCTGAATATAAGGCTGCTGAGTTTATACCAACTGTACACATGTCACTGACAGGAAAAGAACTTGAAAGTGGAGAGTTTGAGTTCCTCATGGTTGCTACAGATATCGATGGCAACGAAGTGGCTGGCGGATATTCTAAGAAAGCTTATAACGATGCATCAGGAAATGTAGAATTCCCTGTTATTTCCTATGATGAGCCAGGAACATATTATTACAGGATCACACAGATCAATGATGGCAAAGCAGGAGTAACATATGACAGCACATATTATTCTTTGAGAGTATATGTAAGTAAGGATTCAGAAGATGAAACTGTTTTAAAAGCTAACGCAGCATATTTTAAAAATTCAAATGCTGTTCCGATCAGTGTAAGAATGTATGACTATGATGAAACACCTATCAATGATGGTCATTCTCTTAAATTCTCTGATGGTGGTAATAAAAAATTCAAGCCATTCAACTATTATGTTGGAAAACAGAAGGGTGTTTACCAGGGAATAGTTGCAACAACTCTTGGAGAAGATGGATATCCATATCTTAATTCATCTACTACAAGTAGCAGTGAAAGCCTTTCATATCTTTTCAATGCTAATACAAATGGTGTTGTAAGCTCTAATGAAAATGCAGTTCTGTATCATGCAGATGGTAACGGAACATATTTATATTCAAGCAACAGCTTCTATCCATTTGGTGCAAAGGATTATCTGTTTGGCGTAATGACACAGACAGCATTTACGATCCCTGAAGATGGTATTGCTAATGGCAAGGATATGACATATACATTCTCGGGCGATGATGATGTATGGGTATATGTTGATGGTAAGCTTGTAATCGACCTTGGTGGTATCCATGATGCTTATGGAGCTCAGGTTAACTTCAATACAGGAGCTATAACATATTTCAATCCACAGGCAGGCGGCGCAGCTCCTTCCAATTCATATATCAGTAACCTTAGCGAAGTATTCCCGGGTGGCTGGAAAGATGGAAAGATTCACGAGATCAAGATCTTCTACTTTGAGCGTGGTAAGTATCTTTCAAATTACACATCAGTATTTAATTTTGATCTTGTAGCTATTTTCGCTAACACATATGTAGAAGCTCAAAAAGAGATAGTTCCTGTAAAGACAACTATCACAGGAGATAAGAAACTTACAGGTCGCGATCTTGCAGAAGGCGAGTTTACATTCCTTCTTTACGAAACAGGTTCCGACTTTGTAGTATCAGATACAGATACACCTTTATATACTGCAGTTAATAAGGCAGATGGAAGCTTTGCATTTGATGAGATCGAATACAAAGAAGCAGGCGATCATTATTATGTGGTTAAAGAACAGATCCCTGAAGGGGCTGTTTTAAATGAAGATGGATCCTACACTTATAATGATGTAACTTACGATGCATCACAGATAAATGTTACTGTAACAGTTACAGCCAATACAGATGGAGAGCTTTCACTTCAGATGACAACATCTTCAGCTGTTGCGTTTACTAATACATACAAGACTCCTGACGTACCTGTTACACCACCTTCAGATCCTCCTGTAACACCTGAGGATCCTCAGACTCCATCTACACCATCAACTCCATCAGAAACTCCTTCACAGACACCTACACAGGTTGGTGCTCCTCCTATTGCTATGACTGATGAAGGAACTGAAGTGGAAGAGCCTGAAGTACTTGGAGAGACACGTCTGGCTGTAACAGATGAAAGCAGTGTCCTTGGCGAGTCAAGAAATCATAATACAGGTGATGATTTTAATATAACAAAGAATATTATCATCATCTTAGCTGCATCAGCTGCAATCAGCTTACTGGTATTTGTAAGCAAAAAGCGCCGTGCAAACTAACAAAAACAGCACTTGATCAAAAACATATAAATAAAACAAAGAATATATAACATAAAAGTGTTATATCAAAAGAAAATAGTATAAAATTAACGCCTATCTTAAAGCTGGTACAGACTTGATCTGATCACAGCATGCAAGATAGGCGTTTTTTATCTATATCATAAGTATGTTTCGCAAATCTATTATATAGATTTCTTATATATCTTTTTTATAGATAATCTAAATCTTATGGAATAAGCCTCTTTAGTATCTCTCCATAATTATCCGCTTCATGTGGGAAGGTACAGTCTATGCAGCTTTTTATTGTTTTATCTCCCTTTTCAATGTACTTTGGATTCCCAGGACATTCATCTTTAAAATATAAAGGACAATAGCAAAAGAGGCAGTTGATATGCTCTAAACCCTTGTGACAAGGATAATATTTGCAATCTCTGTTTTCAAAATACTTAAAGGAATTCTCCATTTGATCCTCCATTTTGACTCCCTATTCATACAAAAAATATACATTATAAGCTGAAAAGGCGCGTAAATACTTGCTTTTTTCAATTATAGCACAGTGTTTTGGCCTATGGTTTATAAGACAAAAAAGTACATTTTTTGCATTTCGTCGTATAAAAAATGCTTTTTGTCGGATTATGAAACTAATTTTTGTACAAGTGATAATGTAATATATGTCAGGAGGACATAAGCCACTGACAAACACTAACAACGAACTTAAATTGCAAATAAGAATATGAGAGGAAAAGACAATGAGAAGAAAAATCGCAACTATGTTAATAGCAGGAACATGTACAGCATCAATGGTATTTGGATGCCTGGGAACAACTTCATTTGCCAAAGGTGGTTCCTCAAATAATAATTCACAGTCATCCAAAGACGATCAGAAGGACAATTCAAAGAAAAAGAAAAAAGACGATCAGGATGACAATTCAAAAAACAAATCTAAAAAGGATTATGGCGATGCAGAAGATGTTCTGGATGATGCACTTGATACAATATACGATTCATCTGGTATCGGACTTTTAGGATCATGCACAGTAACATATGAGAGTGGAGATCAGGGAGTACTTCCATCATATATACTTGCATCTGATGACATCTATATGGAGATCCTTACATACGAAGATGATATTGATGAAGCAGCATACCTTATAGTTACATATCCTGAAAAGAAGGGCTGGACACAGTATGTTATTCCTGCAGGCGGAGCAGAAGATGATATCCAGACAGAAACATATGATTTTGGTGATTTCGAAGAAACAGGATATTCAATTGCTGTCGGAGCTCTTACACTTTATTCATCTGCTGATTGGGAAGAAGGTAGTGAAGGTGAGACAATCGAAGCTGAGCTCGAAGATTATGACGAAAGCTACACTGCAGATATTGATAAGAAGTCAAGAATCGAGAGATTTGAAACATCTTTCGGAAGCGAATATGAGGTTTATTATGACGATGAAATCTCATTTGTAACTAACGAGTTTGCAGCTCTTCTTGAAGAGATGGAACCTGATGATGCCGGATATATCGAATCTTTCAGAGAAGGTCTTGGAATTTCAGAAAGTTCAGGATCAGCAGATGTTGATGTAGATGAAGAAATTCTTGATTATTATATCGATACACCAATTTACTGGTTCGAAGATGTTCTGAATGATCTTGATGAGGATGACTTTAGCTATGACTATGCTTATGAAGCACTTGATGCACTTGACGATGCTATAGATGACGACCTCAGCTTCTTTGATAGTGATGCACTTGGTAAATTCTCTCCTGGTTATGATGATGATTGCTATGCAAAAATTAAGAAGGGTAAAACAGCATCATATATTCTTCTCTTCTATGTACCAGAAGCAGATTGCTATGCACAGGTTGTAGTATATGTAAAGAATACTTCTAAGAGCGAACAGTATGCAGTTGACTGCACAATCACAGGATATTCTATCTGTGAAGAATAATTGATAAGGTATTATGTGGCTGATGTAAACTACTTAAAGATTTCTCTAACGTATTTCAAATAAAAATAAGCATGTTAATAGGGGACTGTCCTTGTGGACAGTCCCCTTCTTTAAAGTTCAAAAATAAACTTAATTATTTTAGGATTAGTCTTCGTCACGAATGAATACAACTTCAAGATCCTCATCTAAACCTAAATCGCTACCATCAAGAGTACCTGTAAGGTTGCCATCTTCATAAGTAAGAGGCCATCCTTCGCCTTCTTCGCCGTCTTCGTCAACGATTTCAACACCTTTAAGTGTAACAACATCACCATCGATCTCGTACTCACCGCTCTCATCTTCTTCAAGCGCTTCCATATCGAATTCCTGCACCATCTCATCAATGAATGTATCTTTATCTGAGTATCCCATTACTTCCCAAATTGAAGTAAATCCAGCTTCCTGAAGATCTTCCTCATTAGTTTCTAATACTTCATAAAGATAATCTTCGATGTTGTCACTCATGAAAGTTCTGAAGTTTTCTTCTGTAGCCTTAGAATCAACTGTAAGGCTGTACTCGCCGTCTGAAAGCTCAAGCTGGTAAGGCATTGTGAAAGAACCGTTCCATTCGTAGTCGCTTGATCCAACTTCATCTTCAAAACTAGCTATTAAGTAGTCTGTGAAGTCAAGTTCAGCAGTATAGTTACCATCGAAGTTCTTTTTGCTACAACCAACAAGTGAAAGAATCATAGTTGTAGCGAGCACGATTGCTCCTAATTTCTTCTTCATCATAATATTTTTTCCCTCCTAATAGTGTTTCTAATTAAATAGATTAATTAAACACAGCTATTAATTTTTATCATGTTCCAGAACAAAAAGCAACACATTCGGTAATGATTATGACGAAAAAATGTCAAAATTATGAAAAAACTGAAAATATCAACCTTGACACCACAGCTTCAATTTGTTAAAACATATACTGTTGTAAACTCCACTAAATGCTAAATTTGCGATAAATGTCATGATTGTGAAGCAGACATTTATCGTTTTTTGTATGTCTAAGGGAAAAGAGGATTAAGCGATGGAAAAGTATGAGTTTTTAAAGGATCTTGCAATCATTTTGTTATCAGCAAAGTTTTTTGGACTTGTTGCCAAGAAATTCAAGGCACCTCAGGTTGTAGGTGAGATCATAGCAGGTCTTATAATAGGTGGCTGCCTTCTTGGAATAGTAGACGAGTCTCCTTTTATCTCGGGTATTGCTGAAATTGGCGTTATCATGCTCATGTTTGAAGCCGGTCTTGGCACTAATATGAAGAAGCTTAAAGAGACAGGTGCTAAAGCTACGATCATTGCCTGTGCGGGCGTTTTTATCCCGCTTATACTTGGCGCTATTTTATATATGAGCTTTTATGGATTTGCCGCTTACGGTACAGAAGAGTTTACTAAAGCTCTTTTCATAGGAACTATCATGACTGCTACTAGCGTAAGTATTACTGTTGCAGCTCTTAAAGAGATGGGTAAGCTCTCAGGTACTGTCGGAACTACTATTATGAGTGCGGCTATCATAGATGATGTAATCGGAATCATAGTTCTTACAATGGTTCTGGGACTTCGCGATACTACTCAGAATGCAGGAATTGTTATAGTTAAGTCAGTTCTTTTCTTTGCCCTGGCTGCTGTAACAGGTTTTATCGTATATAAAGTGTTTGCATGGCTTGATACAAGATATGAGCACACCAGAAGAATTACTATCGCTTCGCTTGCATATTGCCTTGCAATGGCTTATGTAGCTGAGAAATATTTCGGTATTGCAGATATTACAGGTGCTTATGTAGCAGGTATCGTACTTTGTAACCTTTCTGATGCTACATATATCGAGCGTCGTGTTGATATCAGCTCTTACCTTGTTTTTGCTCCTGTATTCTTTGCCGGAATAGGCCTTAAGACAAGCTTTGAGTCTATGGATGGAACACTCCTTGTTTTCTCTATAGCATTTGTAGCTGTTGCACTTCTTGGAAAAGTTGTCGGATGTGGCCTTGTATCAAGAGCACTTAAATTCGGCTGGTCAGATTCTCTTAAGATCGGTTTTGGAATGATGACAAGGGGTGAAGTTGCCCTGATCGTTACCAACAAGGGTCTTGATGCAGGAGTTATATCAAATGAATACTTTTCTGCAGTAATACTACTTATAATCATCAGCTCAATTTCAACACCTCTTCTTCTTAAAATGCTGTATAACAGGGACGAAAAGAGTGCTAAAGCCTGAAATAATTATTAAAACCCATTAAGTTATTTTGTGTCTTGTAAAGTCCTTTTCATATGTTATCATTGGTATATAGGCGTTTGTTTTCAAAGAAAGGAGACAGGCTATGAAGTACGTGTGTCAGGTATGTGGCTACATATATGACGAAGAAAAGGAAGGCGTTCCTTTTGACAAGCTGCCGGATGACTGGACTTGTCCGTGTTGTCATCAGCCCAAATCGGAATTCAAACCAATGGCAAAGGAAGGGGATAAAGACATGGCTAATACAAATCCATACGCAGGTACACAGACAGAGAAGAACCTTGAAACAGCATTTGCAGGTGAGTCTCAGGCAAGAAATAAATACACTTACTTTGCATCTGTTGCAAAGAAAGAAGGCTATGAGCAGATCGCAGCTCTTTTCTTAAAAACAGCAGACAATGAAAAAGAGCATGCTAAGATGTGGTTCAAAGAGCTTAAGGGCATCGGAGATACCAAGGCTAATCTTGCAGCAGCTGCTGATGGTGAGAACTATGAGTGGACAGATATGTATGAAGGCTTCGCTAAGACAGCTGAAGAAGAGGGTTTTAAAGAACTCGCTGCTAAGTTCCGTATGGTAGCTGAGATCGAGAAGCATCACGAAGAGAGATATCGTGCACTTCTTAAGAATGTTGAGACAGCTAAGGTATTCGAGAAGAGTGAAGTCAAGGTTTGGGAGTGCCGTAACTGCGGTCATATCGTAGTTGGTACTAAGGCTCCTGAGGTATGTCCTGTATGTAATCACCCTCAGTCATACTTCGAAGTACACGAAGAGAATTATTAATAAATTTTGTTATATAATCCAAAACTTCCGGGATGCATGTTCCGGAAGTTTTTTTGTATTATGAAAAAGTGATATTTATGTTTTCACAACTTAGAATGAGAAAGTTGATCAGTGGATAAATAGGCTAGGCGCTGAACGTGTTCTAAATTGGTTTATTTACATGACGTTAGGACGTTCTCTAAATCAGATAATTACAGTAGAAGTATAATTTTGAAATTATAGTTAAGAAATCACAAAGATATAGGAGGAGCAATAAATGGAGGAGTTTTCATTCCAGCTTAAAGTAAGGGGAGACAACTTTAACGGCCACTATACCAATGGTTTATCCATGGCTAATAGTGAAAGCGTTAAAAGGTGCAAAGTAGTAGAAAAAGATGCCGATAAGACGGTCTATGAAGCAGATAATTACAGGGTTACGGCTTTCCATGTCACGGAAGATGGCGTAACAAAGTGCCATACAGTGTTTGAAAATACATCTAAAGAAGATATTACAATTGAGCTATTGTCTTCGTTTTGTGTAGACGATATTGAAGCTGATGTCCTTCACAGGGCAACATCATTCTGGAGCGCTGAAGGAAAGCTCCTTTCCCAGAAATTGACAGATCTTAACATGGAACCATCTTGGAATAAGCATGGTACGAGAGTAGAAAAGTTCGGGACTCTTGGATCAATGCCTGTTCGTAAGTGGTTCCCGTTTGCAGTACTTGAAAATTCCAAGACATCGGATTTTATAGGAGTTCAGATATATTGCGCATCCAGTTGGCAGATAGAGGTATTCAGGAATGATGATCCTGTGACTATGTGCGGCGGCCTTGCAGATTTTGATTATGGTCACTGGTGCAAGACTATACATGCGGGTGAGAGCTTTACATCTCCAAGGGCAGTTGTAGCTAAAGGAAAGAGCCTTGAAGAGGTCTGTGACAAGCTTGTAAAGGCGCAGAATCCCAGGATTTCTGAAGTAGATAAGGATCTTCCCATTATTTATAACGAATACTGCACTACATGGGGGAATCCTACTCTTGAAAACATAGAGAAGATCTGCAAATCTCTTCAGAACACCAATGTTAAATATCTTGTTATCGACAGCGGCTGGTACAAACAGCCTGATAAATACTGGTGGGATACGATAGGAGATTGGAATGAGAGCATAGAACTTTTTCCAAATGGAATAAAGGAGATGACAGATCTTATAAAATCCTATGGCCTTATTCCAGGCATCTGGTTTGAGTTTGAGAAGGCAGCAACACTGTCACATCTTTATGAACAGACAGAGCACCTTTTAAAGCGCTTTGGAGAGCCTATTACAGTTGAAGGTCAGAGATTCCTTGATATGAGAGATGAGTGGTGTATAGACTACCTCTCTGAGAAGGTCATAGAGTTCCTTAAAAAGAACGGATTTGGTTACATAAAGGTTGATTATAACGATACTATTGGCGTAGGGTGTGACGGAGCAGAGAGCCTTGGAGAGGGCCTTAGACAGAGCGTACTTGGAACACAGAAGTTCTTCAAAAAGCTTTCTGATGAGATTCCATCACTTGTTATAGAAAACTGTTCAAGTGGCGGTCACAGACTTGAGCCATCCATGATGGAACTTGTATCACAGGCAAGCTTTTCTGATGCGCATGAATGTAGGAGT
>JAEEGL013730378.1_pt1 | contig 11944 bp, 8 predicted proteins | sample 9134231 | NCBI WGS metagenome assembly JAEEGL01 (sample SAMN16246548, study PRJNA631951) | gut metagenome | biome: gut microbiome; feature: rumen; material: fiber-attached | host: Bos | place: Iran: Karaj | collected 2018-10 | reverse complement strand
TGGAGTGTGAACCAATTAAATATTCTCAAACAATTTATAACTATTCATGTTCATTACAGAGAAAATAATGAGCATACCACAGGCAGTTTTTAAAGGTGTTCGTTTAGCACCTTAAAATAATTTCCACTTGTTAATTCAGTATAATCATCAGTGAAATCTATCTCATTCCATAGCTTAGAATTCATGTCAGAAAAGTATCTTTTCTCCAAATCAGTCACTATATCTTCGATAACTTTTTTGCGTCTGTTATCAATGATTACGGTTTTATTTTTCTCTGATAATTCTTCGTTATATTTGTCTAAACATTGGAAAAAATAATAACCACCATCAGCTTCTATTGCCTCAGAAACTTCGTCTGTTTCTAAATTAAAAACTACATCGTCAACCTGCTGAGGATATTCATTTCTAGCAAAGGTAACCTGGTAAGAATCCAGTTCAGTATACGTAGATGCAAGGCGTTCAAATGTATAGCCATAATCAATCATTCCCTGTATTTCATCTGCTTCGCTTTTATCCGAAACAAACAGAACAAATGCCTCCATTACTCTGGCTTCATCTTCTGAAACTTCCTCATCAACAGAATCCATTAATTCTTTGTAGACTTTAATAGCCAACACGTATTTTTCGTATGCTGACTGAATGTCATTTTTGCTTGCACCTGTAAATTTCTTCTCGGCAGAATTAAGGGATGAATAGTACTCCTTAGCAGCATCCGCACAGGCACTTTTTTCAGCATCACTCAACTGAATTTCATTTTCTTCAGCATAAAGATTTAACACGTAAACTCTAGTCAGATGTTCCATTGTCAAATCTTTGATTGAACCTGTCATAGTTTTGGTGTCAAAATCTGTGGTCCAAAGATTCACCCCATTTACAGAACCATAAATGTTTTTTTCGTTTAAAAGATATACCAGCGCTTCCTTTTTTGAGCACTTTAAATCTCCCATTTTGAATACTGTATTTCTTCCGCTGGAAGTTCCAAAGTATACTGTTTTGTCATTAAATGTGCACCCTGAAAAAGAAGCTGCTAAAGCTCCTGCCAAAAGAAGTGCACATAGCTTTTTATAAAACTTCATTCACCTAGCCCTCAACAATTAGATATCTTCCATCACCAATTTCAAATACTTCCTCAGAAGAAAGAATTTCTTCCTCAGACATACCGGTGATATCCATTGAGTCCTCAAGATATTCAAGGACTTCTTTTTTGTTTTTGCAGACTATTGCGCAGACATCCTCTAAGAACTCTGCAGCCTCTGCTTCATCCTCAGCTACAGTTTCTGGGAAAAGCTGAAGTTGATTTTTTAGAAATACTTCAATTACTTTTTTATCATACATGTTGGTTTTTCTCCTGTTTTAATTTTCCACCTCATCAGTCAGCTAAAGCTGACAGCTGTCTCGCCTCCAGCTCGGTCGTTGCTAAACAGGCTCCACCGGAGCCTAGCAACCCTCAAGGGGAAGCCTGATGGTCATCTCTAACGCAAATGAATAAATCAAGACCTCCTTAACAGGGACGCCGTATGCTTTTTCAATTGCAGACTTATAAAGCTGTAACTGCTTTTCATATCTTAGCACTAATTCATCAGCCTCGTCTACTCTATCTGTTTTGTAATCCATAAGAACAATTCCATCATCTTCTTCAAAAAAAACATCAATGATTCCTTGAACTAAAATCATTTCAGTTGTTGAATCTGAATCGCCAAATAGTTCCTCGCCATTACTTCCAAAAACAAATGGTTTTTCTTTATACAGCTTACCAGCTAAAGCAGCCTCGGACATTCGCTTCGCAAGGTTTGAGTTAATAAACTTTTCCAAACGGCTATGACTAATTCGCTTTTGATCATCTTCAGATAGAGAGCCTAGTTTCTTCATGTGTTCAAGCTGTTCTTTGAAAGAACTAGAAAAGTCCTCTCTGGCAAAATCAAAGCATTCCAGGAATCGATGCATTGCTGTTCCATAAAGTGCTCCTGCAGGAACGGAAGACTTTTCAGTTATAGGTGCAGTCAAATCCCTCTCTCGGATAAAAGAAGGTATGAACGCCTTATCCTCGTTATGAATAAAAACCGGTGCAGCGTCTGAATTAAATTCAAATGCTTCCTCCATTGCCTGATGCTTAATTTCTGAAACGGAATACTTGCTTTTGTACTTACATTCCAATGCTTGTGGATAAGAAAATGATATCGTATTTACGATAATATTATTCTCCATTTAACAGTCGGAAATAATAGCATTTATCTTTTCCTGAACATCTTTTTTGACGATTTCTTTTTTTACATCATCTATAAATAGTTCCCCACAGTCTACTATCGAAATAGGAATCTGTACGCCTGTAGTTCTAAGTGCTCTAATTATTAGTTCAATAATAGTGGATGCCTTTTCCTTGGTTAGATAATCCAGCACTCCATTTCCAGGTGTATATCCTGCTATAATATCAGTCACTGTATTTTTACTAGTAGGTGCAATCGAAGCGGTAATAATCAGCTTATCCACTGGTCTGGTGAGGGCAACATAGTACTTCCTGAAGGTCTCACCTTTGTCATAAGCATTTTCCTTAAGACGTAAATAGCTAAATAGTGCGTTTCCATGCTCAATCCTAGAGATAGGATTTTTATACTTAAGAGCAATGCCAAAATCCTTATCATAAGCAATTGCATTTGCGTTACTTCTCCCCGGAGAACCGCAGCCACATACAAATACTACTGGAAACTCTAAGCCCTTACTTTTATGAATAGACATAATTCTAACAGCATCGTCATTCTCACCAACTGTTTTTGCAATTCCCAAATCCTCATCGTATGTCCTAAGTCCCTCAATATAGCTAACAAAACGTGATAAGCCTTTAAAGCTGGTACCCTCAAAATTAACTGCTTCATCAATTAATTTATCAAGATTTGCGTGAGCCATTTTTCCCATAGGGAGAGCACTTACATATATACCATATCCAGTCTCCTCCAATACCTCTTCAATCATCTCATGTATTGGTGTATCCACTGCCCTGTCACGAAAATGATTTAACATATTAAGGAAATTCGTGATATCCTTCGCCTGATGATTTTCCGCGTATTCAAGAATATTGTTATAAAGAGAATCTGTATGCTGATTATTTTTCATTTTCCCTGCAGCCTTAATCTGTGCAAGTCTGTTTGCGCTAAAGCCAAACATGGGTGAATGCAACACAGCTGCCAGTGGGATATCATTATAAGGATTATCTATTACCATGAGCATGGACAGTACATTCTCGATTTCTTCTCTTTCAAAGAAACCTTTTTCCTCAGCCACATAGGCAGGAATCCCGCTTTCTTTTAGAGCCTTAATATAATAATTAGCATGGCCGGAAACTGCTGACATAAGAATCACAACATCCGAATATTTCATCGGCCTAAGCTTTCTTTCGCCATCCTGCTTATAGCTTACCTGAAATCTATCTCTTATAAGCTCTTTTATTCGTTTTGCAACAACAAGTGCCTCTAGTGTATCCTTATTATCTATTCCTAGTTCAGCCATTTCCTCAGAATTCTGATTGGCAATTAAAATTTCAGACTGGTAATCCTTCTCATCACCTTTGAAGGTTTTATCTCCAACCTTTAAGGCTGCACGCTCATCATAGGAAACACCTCCCATATCCTCCTGCATCAAAGGCTTAAAAATGTAATTACAAAATTCCAGCACCTGTCCTCGACTTCTAAAATTATTGTCCAAATCAATTCTTATGGACCCAGTCTTTTCTGCCTCCTTTGAGTCAGTTGGATAGGTGTTTAACTTCTCAATAAATAACTCTGGACTAGCCTGTCTAAATGCATAGATTGATTGCTTCACATCCCCTACCGTAAAGTAATTATTTCCTGAACTGATAGCTGTAAGAATCTGTTCCTGAAGTTCATTTGAATCCTGATACTCATCCACCATTATTTCCTTGAAATGGTTTGATAGTTCAATAGCCACTGGTCGTTTCTCATGTTCCTTGGAGTCTTTATCGCGCAATATTTCCAAAGCCATGTGCTCTATATCATTGAACTCAAAAATATTTTTCTTTGACTTTTCTTCAAACAATTTGTTTGAATAGGTCCTTGTAAATCTAATTAATGCCCTTGCCTGCCGTCCGATAAAAGATATTTCCTTGAACAAGTCATACAAATCACACTGAAAAAAAGACTCCTTTAATTTCATAATCTGTGGCTTGTAAACATCATCTCTAAAAGCCCTTGCAATTTTCATATCATCGTCTGTCAGACAGGTATCCTTAGTGCTTTTAGGGAACGGATCAAACTTTAAATTTGAAAATACAAGATATTTTTCCTGGAAAGTTTTTGCTTCAAGTATAGCACTCATTAAATTAAGGTCTGAAACAAAAACATTTCTGTCCTTTGACACAAAATCCTCAGGATATAAATCCACTATATTTCTCAGCTTAGGAAGCAGTTTATTAACAACCATGTCTGAACGATCCAAAATATTCTGGATAAAAGGAGATTCAGCCAGCTCCTCAGTTGAAGAAATATCGTATATACGAAGTGCATCATCATACCATTCATCAATCCAGGGAAAACTGGCAGCCTTTTCATGAAGTGATTTAACCATATCCTTCAATTCCTTAATATGTCTACCTGAAATATAAGCATCTGCCAGTAGCTTAAAGTCTTCATCCCCCTCCTGGATGTATTCAGCCAAAAGATCATTAAACACCTCATCGGCCATCATAAGCATTTCTCCGGTTGTTCCAACTCTAAATGAGGGTTCTCTATCTATTTCGTAAAAATAGTTTTTAACAACCCAATTACAAAAGCTATCTATGGTTCGAATGTGAGCACTGTGAATCAAGGTGGCCTGGGCGCGAATTCTAAGATCTGCCCCTCTTTCCAAAACAGCTTTATCAATGGCTTGTCGGATTCTATCCTTCATCTCTGCTGCCGCAGCATTGGTAAATGTCACCACAAGAATTTTATCAACATCTATTCCATTTTTTTCATCTAAAATCTGAGAGATGATTCTTTCAACTAAAACAAAAGTCTTTCCACTACCGGCCGCAGCGCTAACCAGCATATTTTTCTTTCTAGTATCACGAACCAACTCCTGCTCTCTAGTTAGCCCCACTGCTATCATCTCCTTCCTGTGAATCCTCCTTAGGATTCATTGTATCTCGCATAAGCTGGATTACGTCTATTTTGTCATCAAGCTTACCTATATCTTTAGAAGTAAATCCCACATCCTCATTAAAATGACAAACACTCTTATAGCGGCAATACATACAGGCGTCCACTAAGCCTTTCTCTTTTACAGGTTCACAATCAAATTCTCCTGCTAATATCTTTTCAGCAGTATTTGCCGCAGAATAAAATGCATAGTCAATAACAGTTTGCATATCCTCACGACTGACAACATTCGATTTCTTCTGTAGTAAGCCTTTTGTAGTAAAGCCATAAGGCACTATAGAAGATGTCAACTCCTGACCTTCCTCTGTCCCTACTGTAGTATCATTAGCTCTTAAATCTGATTCCTCGGAAGCAACCAGTCCTTTCATCCTATTAAGCTTCAATCGTTTCTCAAAGGTCTCATCCGTAGTCGCACCTTCTTCTTTAAGATAGTTATTAGACATCTCGTAATAAAGCATTGCAGAAGGGTGTAACACAGCCTTAGGATATTTATCCTTAAGCTTCTCTAAAACCACTCCCATGTAAATTGGAAGCTGCATGGAAATTCCATAATAACACTCCTGCAGGCTAAGTTCTCGACCAGTAGATTTGTAATCAATAACACGAACAGCCTTATCCACAGAATCTGTTAAATCTATGCGGTCAACCTTACCATTTAGTTTTGCAACCACTTCTCCTGATTCAGGAGCTTTTATTACAGATTCAATTTTTTGTTCAAACAAGGTTGGTTCAAACTCGCCACGACTTACCTGAACTGTTATTACTTCCACCGTATAGCGTAAAGTATTTTTGGTAGTTTCTATAATGTATCTTTGAGTGCTGTCTTCTAAGGTCTGAATCTTTGGCATTGCCTCTAAAGTCTTACTAATAGCAACTTCAATATAAGCCTCGCGTTCGTCCTTTGTTAGTTCCTTCCAGGACTTTTGCTCATCCCGCACAGTGTCTGAGTATCGTTGAAGAGCCTCATGGCAAAAATTCCCCAAGTCAAGACTAGATAGTTCAAACTGCTCTCTCTCCTGAAGACTAAGTATGTAAGTAAGAAAATATTTAAAGGCGCACTCGTTGTACAACTCAAATTTGGAAACAGAACCTGAAACAGTTTCGTCCTCATTAAATGCTTCGTTAACTGCCAGCATAATATCCTTTGAAACAGTTTCTGGCTCATGCTGAAAAAATGCCGCTGCCAAAATAGTATCAAATGATATAGATTTTTCTTGATACGCCCAAATAATCAACTGTTCAAAATAAATCCATTCCTGCTCATTTAATGAATCTACACCAAAGAAAATGGCTCTATTCATGAGCTCAATTAATAAATCAAGAGCACTGTTTTTTGAGAGCAGTCTTTCTTCAATTGAAAAATCCTCTATCTCAATCAATAAAACATCTGAAAACATTTCTTTCAATAGACTCACAAGATATGAAGGGTTAACCCCCTTTCCATCCACATCAACTCGTGGCATGGTAAGATATAGCTTTTGATTAGGCTTAGTCAGCATTAGATACAAATAAAAACGCTGTCTAAAAGCTTTTTGTCTATCAGATGGAGCAAGTTCAAATCCCGCATTAAGCAACTGTTCTCTTTCAAGTTGTGATAGGATACCTCCGTTTTCAACTTTTTTAGGGATTGCGTCATCTGAGGCTCCTATACAAAAGAGAACCTTAATATTTGATAATCTTGTACGTTCAATATCACCCACAATGACACTATCGTTTGCAGGCGGAATAACACCTATAGATGCGGCTGAAAGCCCCGCCATAAAAATGTCCTTGAATTCCTCTAGGTCCATTTCCTCCTGGTCAAGAATGGAAACCATCTTGTCCAAAATATTCATTACTACCTGATAGATTTGACTATATTCTTTGGCTTTAACAGGATTATCCTTCTGCTCGTACATCTCCTGCCGTTTTGAAATCTTTTCCTCAAATCTATAGGCGATTATCAGTTCATATAAGGCTGTAGCTAACGCCCTTACAGAAGCTTTCTTAGATACGGCTTTGTCGAAAGCTTCCAAAGGTTGTATGAATTTATTTCTAATATCGTTTATACGAAGTAAATCCTCATCCTCCGAATAAGAATTTGCTCTAATTGCAAATGGATGAAAATATTTATTTTTGCCACGAATTCCTGTTGCATAGAGATAGTTTTCAAGATAGTCAATTTCTTCCTTTGTTAAATCTGTGAGGTCAGATTTAAGGAATCGAATAACATCTTCTCTTCTGAAATTTCGTCCCCATATATCAAACAATGCTTCGATTGCTTCAGACATTGGGTGAAACAATATTTCTGTTTTGGCATCAATAAAATAAGGAATATCATAATCATTCCATATTCCCGAAATAAGATATCTATATTTTTCAAGATCAGGAGCAACAACTGCAATGTCCTTGTATCTAAGTCCTCCTCTGACCAACTGATTAATTTTTATGGCTATGAACTTCAGCTCATCTCGAGGATTTTTTAGGCTTACCAATTGTATAGAGTCCTTGCCATCTGTGTCACAGATTGCTTTATTTCCTCTAAAAATATTGCGCTCAACAAATCTGAGGGCGTCATTTTCAGAAAGCCAACCATTTTCGTCTGAAATAAATGTTGGCTCGTTGATTTCCACTTTCACTTTTTTTGCTATCTGTGTCATCCTAAGAGCAAATTCGGAAGACATAGCAAACAGCTCATCATCTGGTTTCATTTCGAAAATAGGCGCAGTTTCGTCAGCAGTAATTGTAACTGCCACTTCATCGCATATTTTCAGCATATGCTCTACCAGCTGATACTGAATTGGTGTAAAGCCAGTAAACCCATCTAAAACCACAGTAGAACCTAAAACAAGTTCAGAGTCATCTAGCATTTCATTTAGAGTTGATAGAATAGATTCTGTAGTGACATATTTTCCCTCTATAAAATCAAGAAACGCCTCATAAAGAACCAGTAAATCAGATGCTCTCCTTTTAAAGCTTTGAGACATTACGGGAGTATCAATCATCTCTTTAAGACGTTCTGGAGAAATATTGTACTGTGTCATCTCCGAAATCAAAGATTTCACTTGAGTGATATAGTTTATGCGAGTAATGTTTTTGCGAAGAGCTGACAGTTCATCAAGATGATTGTTTACAAGCTTTCGAATAACAAGTGCTTTTCCTGTATCGTCAAGCACTGAGTGCACTGCAGCCCCAAGTTCTTCAAAAACACGATATGCCAAACGGTCAAAAGACAGGACATCAATGTTCATTATGCAATGATTAGGATGCATCTCCACAAGAAGTCGCTGCGTTGACATAGTATACTGCTCAGGAACAATAACTAAGAAATTCTTGTCTTTATTTTTAATTGATTCCTGAATAATTCGACTGTAAATACTAGTAGATTTTCCACTACCAGAACTGCCTATAATAAGTGAAAGTGACATAATTACTCCTATAGATAGTAACACCCTCCCTTTTGAGGGAGGGTGAAAAATTATTGTGGAAACATACCTCTAAGCATCGTGGCCATTGAACCAGTTCGTGAGCGCTTATAAGGCTTGCCCTTTAAATATAATTCTGAAACATTGATAGACTTAAGTTCTGTCACAGGAATCTCAAATGGATTCTTGTCCAGGACCGCCATGTCACAACTCTTACCCATTTCTAAGGTACCACGCTCTTTTTCATCAAAGCATGAAAATGCTCCATTGTAAGTAGCCATCCTAAGAGCATCGTAGACGGACACTGACTCAGAAGGATTCTTGTTGTTGCAGGCATCATGAATCCACATGATTGGATCTGGGTCTGATGCAGGTGCATCAGAATTAAAACAAATCTTAATGCCAAGGTCACTAATCTTTTTGAGAGGATTTATTCCCTTGGTTCTCTCTGGTGACAACATGTTTTCAATAAACTTGTCTACACCTTCGATATGAGACAAAAGCGATGGCTGTACTGAAATCATAATGTTGTACTTGGCACAGGTCTTCAACGCCCTATCTGTTGGCAGACAACCATGGATTATTATATGTCTATGGTCATACCTTGGATAATCCTCCAAAGCCATTGCTATGGAATTAACTGCTTGCTCGAAAGCTGCATCCCCCACAGCATGTAATGCTATTTGATATCCTGCCCTGTTTGCATTAATACAGAATTTTTGAACTTCAGCATCGCTAAAATATGAAACACCTTTGTTGTTAATTGATACATAATCTTCATTTAAGGAAGCATCCGCATTAGAGAATGTGCCATCAAGATTTGCAAAGACCACTCTCGTCATGTCTTTCTTGGCAATCTTGTCAACGTTGGCACACTGATATGCCGCTCTAACCTGCATACCATTATCAAGGCCCTTAGCAACAGAACGTTCCATATCAAAATCATAGTCACGTACAAAGCCGATACCACTAGCTGAGCAAATCAGACCTATTCCTTTACTAGCCAAAAAGTCACTTGTCTCTACCATGGAATCTATAACCTTTTTGGTAGACATACCATGAGTTATAAAATCACATGCCGCGAAGAAAGCTTCCTGTTTAAGTTCACCAGTTTCATAGTTGTAGCCTCTCAGATTAGAAGCTTTGGTTTTGATTGCATCAAGGAACAGGCTGTTAGCCACGCCAGAATGGGCATCATGCTTAATTATAAAAGCAGGCTTGTCTGGACTTGCCGAGTCCATTTGCTCTTTAAGAATCAAATGTCCCTCTGAAACTGCAAATTCAGTTGCACCGAAACCTACCACAATATTTTCCCTAGTAGATGATGCATATTCCTTTAAGTGCTCAAGTATCTTGGCGTTGGAATCTGTATCATTAATCGGGAACATCTTATGTAGTACAGAAAATCCTGAATAATGCATGTAAGTATCAGCAAAGGCAGGAAGCAGCACACTATTACCAAGTTCAATTGGCGGCACCACTTCATATTGTGTTGGAAGCTTTTTGCCAATGTACGCAATCCTTCCCTCGCGCTCAACCAAGTAGTTTGCTATGGTATTGTTCTCGTCACAAGTGATAATTGTTCCATGAAATACCTGCATTGCTCCCCTCCATCAATGACTAGTTTGTTTCTTCTAAATTAAACATTTTCTTTAATGGTCTATAAATATGTCTTGGGATACCATCTACCATAATAGGCGATACATCTCCCTGAATAAGAGGTCTAGCATAAGTTATAAATGCTTCTGTTACATAAGTTCCGTCGTGAGTAATCCAATTACGTGGAACGAGTTTTTCATCATTTGCTATCTTATGAACATCTTTTACTTCAGTACCGCACTGATATGGATCATCAGAATGGCGTGTAAGAGTAACCATCTTTCCTGTGTCACCTTCATCTGCAGCCAATACAGCAGCACCACCTACCTGGTATGCCTCAAGAATATCGATTCTGGATGCCATGTGGCTGGCAGCTCTCTGTAAAGTTGAAAGCTCGATAGCTCTAGTCTTGCAACCAACCTCTGCGCTAATATAATTGCAAAGATATGCAGCGGTACCTGTAAGCTGCTTGTGATTAAAGGCATCTACAAACTCAACATTGTTTCCAAGTTCACAAACATATTTACCATCTTTGGTGTGAATACCCTCTGAAATACATACAACAACAGATGGCTGTGTTTTTAACAGCTTAACAACTCTATCCTTGAACTTTTCGATGTCAAATGGTACCTCTGGCAAATAGATTAAATCTGGTCCCTCACAATCCTCACCTTTTGCAAGGATAGATGCTCCAGTAAGCCAGCCGGCATTTCTACCCATAATTTCAACAATAGTAACCAAACCTTTGCTATATTCCAGGCAATAGCTATCACGAATTATTTCTTTAACAGATGTACCAATATACTTAGCAGCAGAACCATATCCTGGAGTGTGATCTGTAAGTGCCAAATCGTTATCGATAGTCTTTGGGCAACCTATGAATCTGATATTAGAACCTGTAAGGATAGCATAATCAGAAAGCTTCTTGATGGTGTCCATAGAATCATTTCCACCGATATAGATTAAAGCCTCTATCTCAAGCTTATTTAGAATTGCAAAGATTTTTTCATAAGTTTCCATATCCTCATGGATTTCTGGAAGCTTATAGCGGCATGAGCCCAGATAAGCTGCTGGTGTACGTTTAAGAAGCTCAACATCCAAATCATTTTTGATGAAGTCGGAAAGATCAATGTACTGCTCTTCCATCAATCCCTTAATACCGTGTAGCATACCGAAGACTTTACCTGCTCCACGGTCTTTTGCTGTCCTAAACACTCCTGCCAAAGAAGAGTTAATTGCGGCGGTCGGTCCGCCTGATTGTCCCACAATTACGTTTCCAGTCATTACATCTTACCTCCCAATAAATAATAAATGCATAACATCTATAATGAAGCCCTTCTCCTAATGAAAAAAGCTAGATTATCAATCGTCATCCTCTGGTAACCCCTTGATATGACTAGCAATAATGTCACAAATGCACCAAATCGCCCCGCCGACGGTAGATGCGACAAATATCTTTATTACATTTATTAACAGCATCACCGCTGTAAGATTGCCACTGGTAAAGCCTGTGACAAGCCAATATACCGGACGAACAAATAAAACATAGCCTCCGATATACAACCCCAAGACCGTGCCAAGAATGCTAAATAGCACAGCCAACGCTCTTTTTGCATTCTTTTTCATATTTAAAGCTCCATTTTTTATCTATTAAAATGGTAGCATAACAAGCCCAAAAACGCCACAAAAAAACCAAAAGCAAATAACACTGATGAAAATGGCCATCAGCGCTCCTGCAACAACATCCTTAATAAAATGCACACCACCTACAACGCGAATTATTGCAAGCAAAAC
>JAEEGL011588020.1_pt1 | contig 11944 bp, 11 predicted proteins | sample 9134231 | NCBI WGS metagenome assembly JAEEGL01 (sample SAMN16246548, study PRJNA631951) | gut metagenome | biome: gut microbiome; feature: rumen; material: fiber-attached | host: Bos | place: Iran: Karaj | collected 2018-10 | reverse complement strand
GCTGGGAAAGATGAAGAATTGGAACGTGAGGCACGTATGCAGCAGGATATCATGCATTGGAATGCCTCGAATATCAGAGAACGTCTTGGTGATGCTTTCTCTGACTGGGTGGCACAGATTTCCTTAGATAAAGTGAAGCCTTTCTACGGTATTGACCCAACAGATTTATTCTTCACATTTAACTACACTGAAACACTGGAAAAGATATACAAGGTGCCACAGGCTAATATCCTTCATATCCATGGAAACCGGAGCAATCCTATCTTTGGACATGGGGAAAAGAAGTTTGATGACACTTGGCCTCCAGAAAATGAAGCATGGGTAATTACTGATGATGCTGTTGATTACGCACGGGATCTCTTTAAGCAGTTCGTCAAACCAGTTGACACCATCATCAAGGAACATGAAGACTTTTTTCGAGGACTAAAAGGAACTGTTGATAGGGTAGTAATAGTAGGTCATTCTCTTGGAGAGGTCGATATGCCTTATATCAGGAAGATTCAAAAAGAAGTGACCCCTTCACTGTGGACGGACTATTTTCATCGTGATAAGGAAAGGTTTACTACAAAACAGATGCAGCATGATGCTATTGTAGAAACTCTTCTTTCTTGCGGCATCCCTGTTGGTAACGTAAAGGTGGCGTGTGATGAGGATGAGATGATATAAGATGTAAAGGAAAAGAATAAATTCATTATGATACTGAAATTTTTTTTTGACCGAGTTGTCGCATTGATAGGGCTACTTTTCCTTTGGCCTGTATTGCTGATTGTGGCTATACTGGTTAAGGTGAAGATGCCGGGCGGCCCTGCGTTCTTTGTGCAGAAACGTGTGGGCAAAAATGGGAGGTTGTTTGACTGCCATAAGTTCCGCACGATGATAGCCTCTCCCCAGCCCTCCCCTGAAGGGAAGGGGGCTACTGGATGGTCAACGGTGAGTGTGGCGGGTGATAGCCGTATTACGCCACTGGGAGCGACACTAAGGCACTATAAGTTGGATGAACTGCCAGGACTATGGGATGTGCTTATAGGTAATATGTCATTCGTAGGGCCTCGTCCCGATGTCCCTGGATATGCGGATAAGTTGGAAGGTGAAGATAGGGCAGTGTTGAAGTTGAGACCGGGAATAACGGGGCCTGCAACGCTGAAGTATCGCTTGGAAGATGAGTACCTCGCGAATGCAAGGACTCTGGCTTACGGCTTACAGCTTACGGCTTATGGAATTACCAAAGAGGAATTGGAGAAGATGACGGATCAGGAGTTGGCGGTGTGGTATAACGACAACGTGATTTATCCTGATAAGGTTAGACTGAACTGCTATTATTATAGACATTATTCTTTCATCAAGGATATACAGATGATACTGTGTACGGTGTTGGGGAAGAATATGAAGTATGCGGGAGAAGAGATATGATTAAAGAGATTGTTAAAGGGGTATGGGCATTTTGTTCATACCTTTTTGTGCCTCAATGGGGGAGGAATAAAAGCAATGAATAAAGAAGAACTTAGGGAGACGCGAAAGCAGATGTTTGCTCAGATGGAGCAACGGCTGCAGGAAATGCATCCAAAGGAAGATGATAGGATGTTTTACTATCATTCCTCTGAGGATCGTATCGTTCTGTCGCATGCGCTGTTCTGGGGGATGGCACTGCCTCAGTGCCTGAAGGGTAGGATTAGGAAGGAAAGGTTCTTCCTCTTGCTTCGACAATATGAAGAAGAGATGCTTGATGCCTTTCTCACGGAGGACGATTATTTCCCTGAGCTATTGCATTATTGCAATATCCTATTTGAGACGCTGCCCACAATACTGATGAGTACGGCATTAAGAACAGACAAGGATGCCCGCAAACTTGCCGCCATCTCCGTCGTAGCCGCCGGCTATGGTGGTGACATGGATGAGGAGTTGTGTAATGAACTCCTAGACGATATGGACTTCCACTACAACAAGGTGAAGTGTAGGAAGATAGAAGGGATGCTGCCGAAGCTGATGAAGATGGTGGAGGGAGAAATGAGTACAATGAGGTGATGGCCCTACGGAGAACCGTAGGGGGCGGGGACAAAGATGTATAATTTGAAAGTTTCATGATAGAGTACGATAATGGATGAAAAGGCAATTAACCAACTTTATAGAAGTTTGGGTAAAGACAAAACTGAAAATGCTCAAATACTTGAGACGATAATAGAATGTAAGCATCAAAACATACAGTTGATGAATACAGGCCAGACGTTATATCGTGATCTCAAAATGTGGTGCTACAATTATATTTCGAGTAAGCAGGAAAAAGATTATGGTTATGATATCTACGAACATTCTAAAATAACAGAGAAATTAAACGATAACGCACTAAAAGATAGACAGAAGCTTGCACTGATTCACTATGTAAAATTTGTGTTATCGCAATATAATGACGATGGATCATGGTTGGATGAAGATACAAAGTCAATAAAGCTTGCTGTCTTGAAGAAAGAGGATTGGCTGAAATATCTCATATTGCTTTCGTCTAGCAGTAAATGGCGATGCATGAAAACAATCTTGTTGTTCTTTATTGTAGAGCTTGTAATCTTGTTGCCTGCCCCCTTTGAATGGATGGAATTGTTTGATTTTCAACAAGCAAATTATACTGAATATGGGTGGCTAAATTATATCACCAATGTGTTAGCCATTAAGATTGATTGGATAGAAGGTCCCAAGTTGGTATGCCTGAATTGGCGCGGAGTTGTGTTATGCGGTTTCTGGCTTATGGTTTACGTGGTATTTGTGGTTAATATACTGTTTAATAATATATTTGCAAACATATCGGAATATGATGAACAGTAATAGCTTTCAGTTATATACAAGAAAATTCAATTACCAAATACTTTCCAAATTGCTACTAGCTATATTTGGAAGTATTATAGTTGGAATTGGTAGTTTGGCTTTGACAAGAACGATTTATATCGCTGTCATATTGCTATATGTGGCCACAACTTTCTTCTTGCTAAGGAAACAAAGATTCAGAGAGCAGTCACATTTAGAAGATGTGTGCTTTGTGCTTCTATTGTTGTATGGTGCACCGCTGGATAACTATGTGAATTTTGCTTTTTTTTTATATCCTCTTGTTAGTCGAGGAGTATACATTGATCGTTTTACATACGATAGGTTTTTTATAATAGAATATCTTACCCTTCTCGTAGTGGTAAATATCTCAACAGGCTTTCATGATTTTCGATATTACTATCATCAAATTGTTGTGATAGTTATGTTTGCGTTATTGAATAGAATTTATGTTCAGCGAATGAAATATGATGAGAAACGAATACAAATGCTTGACATTGCTGATAATTATTTTATAGCCCAAAACAAATCGTATGAAGTATATAAGAAGATAATCGACTATTTGGTTAATCAAGGTGTTCATGCTACGAGTATTACGTGTTTGGAGAGTGATAGACAAATGAGAAAGTTTCATTTGGTCAACTCCTCATACTTGGTCTCGACGTGGAATCTGAAATTTAACAGAAGCGATATTAGTCATTTGCAAAGGGGATTGGTAGCTTCAAATGTTGATTTCGTATTGGATGGGAAAAAACAAGAGAGAAATGATGTGTACTCTATAGCACAAGCAAATTCTACGTCAACCAAATTTTTCTTTTTTGTAATATCTTATAGAAAAGATGATATAAATTTTAAGGATTTAAATCTGGAACCTTTATTTCTTAGGATGGCTAGGCTCATCTCTTTTGAGCGTATTATTCGCAGTAAAAGAGACGTGACAATTCAGGATATGTTGCAGAAAAGTCGATTTGTTAATGGTGCAACAAATGTAATGCACTTCCTGAAGAATAGGCTTACGCCACTGCAAACACTGGTAGACTTGGCTAAGAATGAAGGAGGCGTAAAGCAGTTGGAAAACTACGATGGATTGCTGATGGAAACTGCCCATTCGGCACAGAAAGAAATAGATTCTATATTGGAAAAGGCAGAATATCTGCTGAACAAACAGAACAATCCTTTTGTGTTTAGCAAGGAAGATTGTGATGCACATAATATATTTGTGATATTGTCATCAATATGGTCAAATCTTCTACCGCTTTCCGCAAAAATGTGTGTTGAAATGGGGGAAGAAACGAATGCTATTTATGAATCAAACATTGAGGGGCTAGAAATATTGTTTTCTGATATTGTTGGAAACATGAGTAAGTATTCGAAGAATGTTCAACGATGTAGTTTCAGGGAAGACGGGAGTTCTGTATTGACTATAACGTTCGAGAATGACTTTGGAAATAGGCGTGATGCTCAACTATTAATTAACGATATCAATAATCCGAATAAGGATGCTGTGATATACCGTACATCGTATGGTATTTCAAATATTCGTGCAATAACAGATAATCTATCTATAGGACGTCATGCTGCTTTAGTAACAGTTGATGGTAATGAGTTATATCAATTAGAATTAAAATTTGAACCCAAGAGACATGAAGAAAGTATTAATCATTGAAAATGAATTCCATAGTATCAAGGCTCCTATTTCCGTTCTTGAAGGAAAATACAAACAAGAGCAGGATGAACTGGAGTACAAGGTTTATGTGAAATCGCAGGATGTTGTTTGGGGGGAAGTCCTGTCGTATCATGCAATTTTGGTAGATTTAAGTTTGGCTGCCAAGTCTGAAATGGATGGCTATGCTATATTGAAGAAAATTAAAACTGAATATCCTGCTATGATATCGCGTACTGCTATCATAACAGGAAATGGAATGGTGGAAGAGTCCTTGAAGGAAAAGGGAATTGGTATTGATGTATTCAAGGTGTTTACAAAACCACTGAAGTATATGGAGCTAAAGAGCTTTATAGATAATGCTGTGGTGGGATGATATCAAAACTTTGGGTGTAAAACGATAATTCCGAGACAGGATGAGATGGTGGAGAGTGAGATGGAGGGGATGAAAAGATAAAGGCCCTACGGAAAACCGTAGGGGGTGGTGACAATGTCTGTTGCAATATAAGAAAGAATGAAGAGAGCATTTATTATAACAGAGATAGAACATTGGAATGACATATTCCGTCTTAACCAACGGTTTATGTCTAACTTTATTTTTCGTGGACAAGGAAATGCAGAGTGGCCATTGAAAACCTCTCTTGCCCGGATGGTAGAAAGTCATCATCCTAATTATATTGACAAGATTATGCCAGCTTCATATGAGCAGCGAATGATGGATGAATTTCAATGGAAATATCCAAGCTATGAAAAAGGACATATACCTGCTACGGATGAGTCAATAGAATGGTTGTCATTGATGCAACATTATGGCTCACCAACACGCATGCTTGATTTCTCCTACTCAATGTATATTGCGCTTTTCATGGCAATTGATGGATCATTTCATCCGAAATCCGCAATATGGGCCCTTAATAAACACGTCTTGAATGATAAAATAATAAGGAAGTATTGCGCAGAGAATAAAACAAATGTTATTTCTGGTAAGGATAGTGAAAGGTATATCTATGAAGAGGCTACAACTGCTATTAATAGGCGCTTTTATATTGTGAAGGATAAGGTTGAGAACTTCCTGTATGCCACACGCCCACACCTTTCAAATGAACGCATAAACAGACAACAGGGCTTGTTCGTAATTCCTTCTTCAATCGAATTGGACTTTGAAGACATTCTCAAAGACTATTACGATAGTTCACAATACGGAACGATGAAGTTTGATGATGTTGTTAGATTGTCTACAGATCATAGTTATGGGCAACAAACTGTTTCTTTAATAAAGATAGAGATACCTAAGTCTTTAAAATATGGCCTTTCAAATGTATTGAGGCAGATGAATGTTACATCAGAAACCATGTATCCAGGACTTGACGGCTTGGCTCGTTCAATGTCTTGTTTGCGTGATTCTATGGGGGATTATAAAGCTGATTAAAAATGGATACTTTCGCATCATTGACAGACATCTGGAAGTATTTCGATAATATTGAAAAAAAACACTTCCTGGCTGAAGATGTGTCAGCGGCGATTAATAGTTTGCCTGCTGACATCTCTGGTACGGAGCTATGTGTATATGAGGCAATGGCTTTCGGTTTCAGCGGAAATAACGACGGGAATGAATGGGGAACTTATTATGGTCCACGTTTTACCTATAAAAGGAAAGATAATGGTGAAGAAGTTTACTCACCAGACATTAGAGACATTACTGAGGAGATGATGGCTCATTGGGAGCGAAGATGCTTGGAGGTAATAAATCCATTGCTAAAAACTAGATACACTGGGCTGGTACTGGAGTTCAAGAAGAAGCTGTTTAATAAGGAACCCGATTACAAAAATATTAAATTGGCTCATGTGCAGTCTCTGTTGGAAGTTGTAGAAAAAGATTACTGTCAATATGAAACGGTAGCTTTTGATTTTGCAGAGAGAGCGTTAAGTCTTGCTATAGGTTTCAAAAACAATGAACTTCAAGAGAAGGCCGTAGACGTATATTACAATGCACATCTGCAACATTCTCAAGAAGACATGCATCCTGGAGTTTGGGGACGTATATTTCAATCGCTTATCAAACATCGTCGTTTTTTCAGCAGATACGAACAAACATTAGTTGATGAGCAACTTGCGAGATACAAGCGTCTTTATAAACTATCTATGGAGGAGGGCGGAAAAACGGATAATTACGTTCATGTATTATGTGAACAGGTTGAATTATTGGCAGACTATTATCATTCTGTTGGTGAAATAAAAAAAATTGAACCATATTTGGACAGTATTTTGGAAACAATAAAGGTGTCTGTAACAGCCCGAGGTGGTATGTGGGGTCAGGGAATGATACAACAGTTGCAGCGTAGTTATCGAAAATATGGTTTTGACAAGAAAGCAAACCAACTGTTTGTAGAGCTAAGAGATTTGGGCGAGATGACGCTTGGCGAACTAAAAACTACTGAGTATACAATACCATTGGATACGGAAAGGATTAAAGCTTTCTTGAGTGAAGCTTTGGAAGGAAGCAGTCGAGACGTTTTGCTGTATTTCCTATTTCAGTATTTGCCAAGAATAGAAGACGAAAAGAAAAGGCTTAAAGATAAAGCAGAACGTTCTCCCTTGCTGGACTTGGTGTCTACGTTTACCATAGATTCCTCTGGTAATACTATCTCACGAGTTGGTGTAGGGCCTAATGCCGATCATCAGAAATTGTATTTCAGCATGTATGAGAACATGCGTTTTACTATACCGTTTATGCATTTACATGTAACAAGAATGAAAGAAGAAGGAAAGATGACAACGGAATCGATGATGCAGTTGTTTGAAGATTCGTTGTTAATAACAGAGGAACATAAAGAGATCGTTCGTAGAGGTTTAGAGGCTTATATGAATGAGGATTATCTTGTTTGTTGTCATTTGTTGGTGCCACAACTTGAAGCTGCCATACGTAGGCTTTTTGCGTTGAATGGTGCTAACATTATGCGCCCGAAGGCTAATCCGGCAGAGGGTAATGAGTATCTTTCTCTTGACAGTTTACTTGGCTCTGATGACGCACTACAATTTATGAAAGAGGATTTGGCCAACTATCTTAGGAATGTACTTACTGACCAATATGGCTGGAATATAAGAAACCAGGTCAGTCATGGACTCCTAGGAGCGGACAACTTTAATTTTGGAATGGCAGATAGGGTGGTTCATGCGTTTCTGATGTTGTGTACGTTTAAGAAGAAAGAACAAAATAATAACGAAAATGGAGAGTAACGACTATACATCTTATGAACCATTGGCTTTTACGGTAACGGTGGACAATCTGGAGTTCGACCCAACTACAGGATTTGTAGTTCAGTCGGATTTTGCTGCTTTCATACATGAATGGTGGCACTATATACAAGATATTTCAACCGTTACGGGCCAAAACGGTTTTTATCTGTGGTTGAGAGATATGGCTCGCATTTCTAAAATCACCTGTTCAAAGGTTGGAGAAGAAATACATGTACCGTTGAATCCTGACGAATATGGCGAGCCTATGAGTAAATATAGGAATCTGTATAATATATTCTGTGGAGTTAAGTTGGAGGAGTATATAGAGATACCCAAAATCACAGAAGAACCTATCATAGAACAACTTCCGCTTGAAATAGATGGAGATACGAGGACTTTGCCTAAATGTAAGATTTCTATTTGTGGGAAAGATTTCCAGTTTAGACTTATCGCTTTACAGGAGATAAACTGCTTTTATGCGCAGAGGATAGCCGAGAAATATGTTGCTGATAAACCCAAAGTACCTGCTGACAGCTTACCCGATTTCCCATATAAAGTGGGTGAAATGCTTTTTGATAGATATTCTATAGTTAGTGATGATAATTGTAAGTTCTTGATTTCTTACTTGTGTTTAGACTCAATACAAGCCCCAGCTGTCTTTCTTGAAGTAATGAAAGAACTGGCAGGTAGATCATTATCTTTTGATAACGATGTTGATATTATTGTTGAAATTGTCGAAAAAACTGCAGCTCGGTTGGCATGGCCTAACGATGATATTTATAAAGAGTGGAGTAAAGACTATGTGAACTGGATGAACGATCCTGGACATTTATATTTTACACAAGCTATACAATGGTTTGTTTGTAAATGGTTGTTATGTGACACGATAAGGACTCAAAATGGAAAAGACTTTTTTGTGAGAAAATTCTGCTACAACATTGGTAATCTGAATCATTTATACTCGCTATTCCCTGTGCCAATGTTCAAACGTAATGGTCATATATTAGGATCGTCAATGCTAGGATATAAAGCTCCCGTTGATTTCCAGAATGAGTTTGATAATGCATTAGTGTTGTGGGCACATAAGCGGATATTCGAAATGCTTAGTATTAAGGATCGTGAAAAGGTAAACGAACTAGCAACATGTAAACTATATGATAATTGTCCATATCGTGAGAAAGTAGGAAAAGATTATGACTGTAAGACAGCAGCATGGGAAGTCGTGCAAGGAGAGACGCAAGCGAAATGTCCGTATGCAATAGCATTGCACTCTATGGGGCTTTGGCAGAATAAACTTGTTATTGATTTATAAGAAAAGAGAGAAGAAAAACAATGAATGTGCTATTTTTACTAGGCAATGGATTTGACTTACAGCTAGGTCTTGATACAAGATATAAGGATTTTTATGGCTATTATAAAAATCTGTCATCTTCAAACGAGCAGATAGCCTCAATGAAGATGAGTATCAACAATTATCTTGATGGTAAAAGTAAAGATTTGGATGATGTAAATTGGGAGGATCTTGAACTTGCACTTGGGCAATATACAAAAGAGATTCATTCGTATGAAGAGTTGAAGATCATCTATCTCGATGTCAATCAGGAATTGAAGAACTTTCTGTGGAAACAGCAGAATCAGTTTGATAGAACAGATAAAGTGTTGGAGAAATTAAGAAAGGATTTTAGTCAGCCTGAGAACTACCTTAATACTAATGATAGGAGAAGGTATCTGGACCTGATAGAAGGAAACAACGGCTTGTTTATCTATACTTTAAACTATACCAATTGTGCAGAGGCCATTTTCGACAAGCATGCACCAGCACCGAATAGTAAAAATGGATCAACGAACTTGTCCTCAATACAGCATATTCATGGAGATTTGGAGATGTTGAACGTTTTAATGGGGGTAAATGATGAGAGCCAAATTGCTAATAAGGAGTTGGTAAAGGATAATCGTGTGAAGCGAATGCTCATAAAGCCTTCAACTAACAATATGCTCGATAATCAAAGAAGTCGCGATCTTATTAGTACCATTAGGAATATGAAAGTGATTGTGATTTATGGTGCTTCGCTTGGGGATTCTGATAAGATGTGGAGAGATGAACTGGCTGAGAGATTGAAGAGTGAGTCTTGTTATTTCCTTATTAATGTGTATCAGGAGGGGTTTGATAATTTGTTTGACCAGTATGAAATAGAGGAGAAAGCAAAGGCAGAGTTCATTAATAATCTTGGACTGGGTGATGAGGTGGACAAATTTAGCAAGTTTGTATTTGTGGCTGTAACGAAGAAGATGTTTGGGATTTGATGACATTTAAGGAAACATACAGACGTAATGAAAGTAGTAGCTGTTATCATTGGAAACAATAATTATTATGACCCTGATAAATTAAAGAATGCGGTCAATGATGCTCAGGCGATGGAGAATGTATTCCGTCGTCTTGGATATACAGTGATACCTAAGTATGACTGTAATAATCATGATTATGCAGATATATTAAGAACATTAGATAATGACCTTTCTCAACATGATGCATCTATATTCTACTATGCAGGTCATGGATTTCAAGAAGATGGGGAAAATTTCTTGCCTTCAATAGAATGTCAAGTTTCTTATGCTGATAAACATGAATTGAATCTATATAGTCTTAGACTGTCTGATTTACTTGATATCTTTAAAAAGCATTCGAGAAAACCACATATTGTAATCCTGGATGCTTGTCGAACAAGGTCAAATGGCAGAGGTGGGAATGATTCATTTGCCCCCGTAGAAGCACCAGCCGGAACTCTTATTGCATTTTCAACATCGCCGAATTGTTCTGCTGATGATAGAAAAGGAGGTGACCACAGCCTATATACAAAAGCGCTGCTTAGCTATATTGGGCGAGAAAAAATGACTGTAGAGGAACTCTTTAAAAGGGTTAGGAGAACGGTTGCAGAATGGTCGAATAATGAACAGATTCCTTGGGAACATACTTCGCTGATAGATGATTTTGTTTTCAATATGGGACAAATGGTGGCTTCGCCACAGATTCCGTATAAAGAGAATGTGGTGAGGGATGCTGAATACAATGAAACGGGAGAGATTGCTGATCTCATCAATGAAATAAGAAGTTGCAATTATAATAGGCAAAATCCTGCTATAGAAAAATTATGGACCAAGAGAGCGACTGATTTGGATAAGAACCAGCAATTTATTTTTGGAAGGAACCTGCTTCAGGCTTCCGACATGTCGTTTAGCGCACAGAGATTTATGCAGTCACTGTCTATGAATTTGCAAAGGTATATTGCCAACGATGGAGATAACCATGTATTAAATGGAATTCTTTTCGAAATCTATTTTGATAGTCATGGGGATATCAGAGAAAAGATAAAAAGGCAGAGCTTTGAAGAAGTAATGGCACTTAGAAACAACTCTACTTTTGCGAAATCCTTTAACTTTATCAGGACAGTAATAAATCCTTATCGGGATTCTCTGATATATACTATACCAGAGGATAATAGGAAATTGGATGTTAATATAAAAGCAAGGGAAGAAAAAACGACCAATATTATTGGGGAGGAAGAGATATTCTCTGTAATATCTATTATTTCTGTTAATGGGAAAGATATAACCGATGATGTTAGAAGAGAATATAGGTGGGCAAGTAATCTTCTTGATACTATAGCTATTTGTACTCATGCCCCATTGGATGCCGTTGAGTTGCATCCCAATATTACATTGCAGAGTAGAATATCATTTGATAAATCAGACGATCCTTTTGAGTCTTTATTGTGATAATGATGATTAATTGAGATGTGAAAAAACATGACGCAGGAGGAACGGTGGCAAATACGATATGAAGAGGTGGTTGGCTTTATTGAGACCAACAAACGCAATCCGTCGAAGCATCGGATAGAGGAGCATGACTACTTGAATTGGTTGAAGGCCAATAGAAAGGCTCTTAATGCTGGTAAGATGAAGGCTGGCAGGGTGGAGAAGTTTAGAAAACTTCTGGAATTGACGGAACAGTATAGGAGGAAAAATCAGTATGAATAGTAGTCGCGATAATATTGCAACATACGGGACAATGAGTTAATCGATGGGAGAACCATCGAGCCTAGTAGATAAAGAAAAGAAATGAGGCAGCTCAATACATATCATAACGGGATGGCTGGGTATCTGATGGACTTTGGATTTGGTGGGTTCATTGGGTACGGGAAAGGTGTGTCCGTAGAATTGGTGATGGAAGAGCTG
>JAEEGL010520833.1_pt1 | contig 11944 bp, 10 predicted proteins | sample 9134231 | NCBI WGS metagenome assembly JAEEGL01 (sample SAMN16246548, study PRJNA631951) | gut metagenome | biome: gut microbiome; feature: rumen; material: fiber-attached | host: Bos | place: Iran: Karaj | collected 2018-10 | reverse complement strand
GCCTTCGCTCTCGCCATAGAGCTGTTTCCACCACTCGGCCAGGTAATGCAGCTTGGGATTGAAGTTGACCAGCAACTCAATCTTCTTGCCCGCGCGATACAGGGCATTGCGTGTGGCGGCATAGGTGAGAATGGCGCAGTTGCAGCCTTGCTCTACCTCTACAGCGCCTGCCACGAGTTCCTTGATGTCGAAGCCCGCGATGGCAATGGGCAGCAGGCCCACTGGCGTGAGCACCGAGAAACGGCCGCCCACATTGTCGGGAATCACATAGGTCTTGTAGCCCTCTTGAGTTGCGAGGTTGCGCAAAGCACCCTTGCGGGCATCGGTGATAGCCACGATGCGCTTCGAGGCAATGGCCTTGCCCACCTGCTTCTCGAGCAGGTCCTTGAGCAGACGGAAGGCGATGGCAGGCTCGGTGGTAGTTCCCGACTTGGAAATCACCACGATGCCAAAGCGGCGGTCGGTGAGCAGCGTCATCAGGTCGTGCAGATAGTCCTCGCCTATGTTATTGCCGGCAAAGAGCACCTTGGCGGTGTGCTCGGCCTTATAGGGGGCAAAGCAGTCGCTCAGTGCCTCGATGGCAGCCTTGGCACCCAGATAACTGCCGCCGATGCCCACTACCACCACATACTCGCATGTGGTGCGCAACTTGCTGGCGGTTTCCTCAATGTCGGCCAGTTCCTCGGCGGTAATACTGCTGGGCAGATGCAGCCAGCCCAGAAAATCATTGCCTGCACCATTCCCCTTCTCCAGCACCTCGAGTGCCTGCTCGGCCTCGGGCATCATAGCGTTCACTTGCTGCTCGGTGACTTCACCGAATGCATACTTATTAAAAACTTGAATCGAATTACTCATTGTTCTTATATCGTTAGATTGTTGATTGTTATTTTGTTTCAAATCTCTTTGGTATAGGCCCTGCGGCGCTTGTGCTGCACCAGGTCGAAGTATTGCCACTGTTTTTGCACATTCTGGTTCGACTCCAGTTCCACATTGGTCTCGGCATACTCATAGCCATGAGCGTTGAACACGGGAATGAGGTCGGTAAACAGCAGTGCATTCACGCCCTTGCTCTGGTATTCGGGTTTGATGGCCACCAGCATCAGGTCCACGATATTGGTCTTGCTGTGGATGGCGCGCAACAGGTGATACCAGCCCATGGGCAGATAACGGCCGCGGCACTTGATGAGCGCATTGGAGAGCGAGGGGATGGAAATGCCCACGCCCACCAGCACATCGTTGCTGTCGACAATCACACAGATGTGGTCGAGGGGCAGCATAGGCAGATATTGCTTGATGTAGTGGTCGATTTGCTTGTCGGTGAGCGGGCAGTAGCCAAACAGGTCGTCGTAGGCCTCATTGATGAGGCGGAACAGTGCTTTGCCATACTTGTCGACCAGTTCCTTGCGGCTTGTGCACCTCACCGTGCGCAGCCCGAAACGCGACTTCACGATGTCGGCAATGCGCTGCATCTTTTCAGGAATCTCCTTGGGCACATTAATCTTGAACTCAATCCAGTCGGCATCTTTGGCAAAACCCAATCGCTCAAAGTGCTCGTGATAATAGGGATAATTATAGATGGTGGCCTGCGTACCCAGTTCGTCGAATCCCTCCACCAGGCAACCCTCGGGGTCCATGTCGGTGAATCCCAGCGGTCCTGTGAGCGTGTTCATGCCCTTGCCCTTGGCCCACTGCACCACGGCGTCGATCAGCGCATCCACCACCTCCTGGTCGTCGATGAAGTCGATATAGCCAAAGCGGCCTTCTTGCTTGCCGGTGCGCTCGTTCACCACACGGTTGATAATACCGGCAATGCGGCCAACAGGCTTCCCGTCGCGGTAAGCCATGTAGTAGACGCTCTCGCAAAAGTCGAATGCCGGGTTCTTGTCGGGCAGCAGCGTACCCAGTTCGTCGCTAATGAGCGCAGGCACATAGCATTTGCTGTCGCGATACAGCTCATCGATGGGGAAATGCACAAACTTGAGCAGTTGTGATTTCACCGGCTTTATTTCTCTAATTTCTACTGACATATAGGATTTGTTTTAGTTGTTCATATCTTAGCCAAAGCGGTTCAGGCACCACAACAACACGAGCAATGCAAGCACTATCACAATGAGCGGAACATAGATGGTGTTGCTCACCCGCTTCTCGAGCTGCAAGAGCAAGTCATCGAGTTCTTCAATCTCGCCATTGATGCATGATTGCGCTATGGCCATGAGCCGCTTGGGGCGTGCCGGAGTGCTGATGAGCGCATTGAGCAGTGCATCGCCATAGGCCTGAATGTCGTCGCGCTCGGTAGCCGTGCCTCCAACCGCAGGAATCACCGTCACGCTTTTCATGTCGTCGCTGAACACGAACGACTTGTCGGTGAGCAAACCCGCATCGTTGCTATAGCCTTCACGCAACTGCTCTATTGCCTCGACGGCAGGCTGCTGCATCAGTGCCATGACCCGCGGGGTCACTTTCTTTGCGGCGATGAGTTGAGCGAGATTTCGGCTCATCGGTGTTGTTATTCTTCGCGTTTCACCTCTGCAGGCTTGCTATTGTCGCTGGCATCGCCGCCACGCTTCTTGATGGTGTGGTTCACCAGGTCGTATTGCAGTCGGCCGCCATTGGCGGTGCGAATGTTCAGGATGCCTTTCTCCGAGTTCTCAAAACCAATCTGCGTGGCCTTGCTGCCGCCTGCATAAACCACAAAGTTGGCATCGGTCGACTTGTTGAAAGCATACACCACACCGTTCTTGCCCAAGAACACCACATAACCAGGACTATTGATTTTGCTCTGGAAATCCTCGGCCTTGAACAGCGGCGTGCTCTTGTCGTAACTGGTCACAGCAGTGTGCACCTCTTCACCGCTCTCAAGCGCCTCAAGAGCGCCGGCATTGTCGTGCAGCCAGCGGCGGTCGGCATTAGCGGGGCCTTCCAGTTCCTTCTTGGCGGCTTCTTCCTCGGCAGCCTCCTTCTCGGCATCGAGTTCCTCCTTGGTGGGGATATGCAAGTAGCCAATGCCCTGAGCATACTCCTTGATGCGGGAGTCAAGAATGCCGTTGGTGGCATTGGTGTTGCGACCGATAATTTGACGCTGACCATCGCTGGTCACCACAATCTCGCCCTCGTAGTTCACCTTCGAGGCAATGTTGCCCGTTTCCACATCCACCAGCCCTATGGTCACGATACCGTTGCCATTCATGCTTTGAGGCATGTTCAGGAAGGCGTAGCAGAAGTATTCCTTGCCATTGATGTTCTTTTGAGTGGGAACTTCATCGCTGCGCATCTCGGCGGGGTCAAAAATGAGCTTGCGGCCATTGATGTACTCCTGCTTGTTGCGCTCTATTTCCCAACGGCTGCCATTCTTGGTGAGCGTGTAGATGCGATAGAACGAGTTGTTCTCCTCGCTCAAGTAGGTCACACCCATAATCTTGTCGCTGGGCTGACCCTCGCTGTTCATCAGTCGCAGGGCATAGGCAATCTTGTCGCCGTCACCCTTCAGGGCATACTCCTCAAGGGCCCGGTTGAAGATGTCGGTCGAGTTGTTCACGCTGGCCGCGGCCTCAGTGTTTGTGGCTTCGGGCTGACGGTCGGGTTTCGAGTTGCGGAAACAACGCACCCACACAAACAGTGCGAGGAAGGCCAGTATGCCAGCCAATATCAGGTACTGCTTCCAGTTCTTGCCGCCACCTGTTGTCTGGTCTGCTGTTGATCCTGTCGCAGGCGACCCGGTGTTCGGAGTCGATGCAGGAGCAGCACCGGCAGCAGTTCCTGTAACCGCCTCGCGAGCGCCAAACTCAATGGGAGCACGCTTGGGCTTACTTGCAGGCTTGACCTCGGTCTTTTCTAACTGAATGGGCTGTTGCTGTGATGATTTCTTCATCATGTTACGGCACACCGGACAAAAGATAGAATCGGCTGGTATCATGCTGTGGCATGCTGGGCATTCCACTTCGTCTGACACTGCTATCTGGGCTCCACACTGGTTGCAGAAGTGTGAACCCTCGGGGCACTGATGCCCACAATTAGGACATGCGATAAACGACATAATTCAATTGTTTAACATTAATCTTGCAAAGATATATAAAATTCTTGATATATTATGGACTAAACCTAAATTATGACTATCGAATTTTTTCCAACCATTCTGTACGCAGGCGAGGCACTAACAATAAAATATGACATTTTGACATATTTTTATATTTCTTCCTCTTCCTATTCCACGAATAATTCCTAAATTTGCAACCTGATTATGAACTACTGAGAACTCTGCCTGAACGGTAAGGTTCTTTTTTATGCTTTTTTTCTATGGATAATCCCCAATCACAGCAACTTGAGGTAAAACCCGCAGTGCTGGATTATGACGACATAAGAAAAATGATTCCTTTCTTTGACGGGAAGGAAAAACTGTGCCGCTGGTGCATGAAACTGCTGGCAATGGACAAGGTGAACAAGATTCACGCCGACAACTGCCACACGCCCGGCGTGCCCTTTGTGCAAGGCCTGCTTAACGACCTCGACATCACCATCAAAATCAAGAACGAGCAAATCCTCGACAACCTGCCCGAAGGTGGCTTCATCACCGTTTCAAACCACCCCTTTGGCGCACTCGACGGCATCATGCTCATCAAGATCATTGGTGAACGCCGCCCCGACTTCAAGGTGATGGTGAACATGTTCCTGAACCACATCAGCGCTATGAGGCCCAACTTCATCGATGTTGACGCGCTTGCGAGCGACAATCCCGCCAAGCGTGCCGTGTCGATGAAGGGCATTGCCGAGGCCCTGCGCCATGTGAAGGAAGGGGCTCCCATCGGATTCTTCCCCGCTGGAGCAGTGTCGAAATTCAAGTGGACCTGGGGCGTGCGCATCCAAGACCGCGCCTGGCAGCCCACCATCATGCGCATCATCCAGAAACTGAATGTGCCCATCATCCCCATCTACTTCCACGGGCACAATAGCCCCTGGTTCACATTCCTGGGCATGGTCGACTGGCGACTGCGCACACTGCGCCTGCCCGCCGAGGTGTTCCGCCGCAAGGGCGACACCTTCAGGGTTTCGATTGGCGACCCCATCATGCCCGATGTGTATGGCGCCTACGACACGCCCGAGTCGCTGGGTGTGTTTCTGAAAGACAAGACTTATTCAATGAAAAAATGGTAATGACATTATGATTAAAGACACCGACATACTGCGAATCAAGCAGCGCTTTTCCATCATTGGCAATGCGCCAGCACTCAACAATGCAATATCACGCGCACTGCAGGTGGCGCCCATCGACCTCTCGGTCCTCATCCTTGGCGAGAGCGGTGCCGGCAAGGAGGTTTTTCCGCAAATCATCCACACCAACAGCGCACGCAAGCACAACAACTACATCGCCGTGAACTGCGGCGCAATTCCCGAAGGCACTATCGACAGCGAACTCTTCGGGCACGAGAAGGGCGCCTTCACCGGCGCCATAGCGTCGCGCAAGGGATATTTTGAGGAGGCCAATGGTGGCACCATCTTCCTCGACGAGGTGGCCGAACTCCCCCTCACCACCCAGGCACGCCTGCTCAGGGTGCTGGAGTCGGGCGAATACATCAGAGTGGGTTCCTCCGAGGTGAAGAAGACCAACATCCGCGTCGTGGCTGCCACCAACAAGGACATGGTACAGGCCGTGAAAGACGGCAAGTTCCGCGAAGACCTCTTCTACCGTCTCTCGACAGTCCAGATCAGCATCCCGCCCCTGCGCGAGCGCGGCAACGACATTTTGCTGCTCACACGCAAGTTCTCGAACGACTTTGCCGACAACCACCGCATGCCACCCGTCGAGTACGACCAGAGCGCCAAAGACGCCATTCTCGGCTACCGCTGGCCCGGCAATGTGAGGCAGCTCAAGAATGTCGTGGAGCAGATTGCCCTGTTCGAATCAGGCAACACCATTAACCGCGACATGATGATGGAATACCTGCCCGCCATTGCCGACGACATGAAGCCCATCGTTGCCGGCGCAAACTCCCAGTTTGAGTACAATCAGGAACGCGAGCTCCTCTTCAAGCTTATTTACAAGCTGCAAAAACAGATCGATGATGTTGAAAGCGCTTTGCAACAAGGCAACTACATACCAGTGCACCTCAATGCCGATGTGGCTGCCCTCAAACGCGAGTCCAAGCAGCTCACCCCGCACGCAACCCAATTGCCAACAGCCACACAGCCGGTGAGCAAGGCCTACAACATCGAGAAAACCGACGATAATGTTTCGGCCCATGAGGTGCACGCTGTCGACATCGACTCCACACCCTCGATCAAGACCCTGGAACAAACCGAGCGCGAGACCATCATCGAGGCGCTGAACCGCAATCGGGGCAAACGCAAGAAAACCGCCGAGGAACTGAACATTTCAGAACGCACGCTGTACCGCAAAATCAAAGAGTACGGGCTCGAATCACAATAAACCCACAATCGTCACACAATAACTAACAGCGCACGGCACTATGAAATCACTTGCACGATACTGCGGCATTCTGCTCTTGTTGTTCATGCTCAACGCGTGCACCTTCACCAAGTTCTACAGCTTGAACGGTGCATCGCTCGACTATAACACCTACAAGACCATCTCGTTCAGCAACTTCCCCATCCGCGCAGCCCTCGTCTATCCGCCACTGCAGCAGCTGTTCGAGACCAAACTCACCGACATGGTGGCGCAAAACACCCGCTTGCAGGTGCTCGACACACCTAACACCGACCTGCGCATGGAAGGCGAAATCACTGGTTACACACTCACTCCCCAGGCCGTGGGCGAGAATGCCTATGCCACACAGACGCGACTCACCATCACCGTGCGAGTCAAGTATAGCGACAACAAGAACGACGCACTCTCGACCGACCAGACTTTCTCGGCCTACCGCGACTTCGACAGCAACCAGATGCTCACCGATGTGCAGGACGACCTCTGCAACCAGATTTGCGACGACCTCAAAGACCTCATCTTCAATGCCACCCTCGGCAACTGGTAATTGACTATGGACAACGAATTTATCAACGACATCAAGCGGTTCCTGGCCAACGACAAGGCTCCCGTGCCAAGCCAATGGCTCAACATGGCCCAAGAGAAATACCCCTATTTCACGCTGCCCGCCCTGATCTACCTCAGGAACAACGGCATTGACGACAACGACGAACTGCTCGACCGCCTCGCCATAGCCACAGCCGACCGCAACGCACTGGCACTCACCCTGGATGCCGACGCCAAGCTCTTTGCCGACTTCTATCCGCCCGAGATGCCTGCCGTCGAACTCGATACCGAGGCCACCATCGACAAATTCCTCGACTCCTACGGCAACAGCAGCCAAAAAGAGATCGACGCCATCAGCAATGCCATCTTCAACCCAGCTCCCGACTATGCCGACATACTCGCCGCACAAAACGGCGAACAAGACACCCAAGCACCACTCACCAAGGAAGATGAGCTCATTAACAGCTTCATCGAGCAATCAAAGCAAAAAGAATTTGAAGCCGCACCATCGCCCGCTCACAGCCATGTTGAGCAAGACGAAGTTGAAGAAATTGCCGACACACCCATCAGTGAACCAAGCAGTTACAACGATTCTATGCTCAGCGAGAGCCTCGCAAAAATGTACATTTCAAGGCACAAATACGACAAAGCTCTTGAAATTATTGAAAACATAAATTTGAATTTTCCAGAAAAAAGTATTTACTTTGCAGACCAAATTCGCTTTTTGCGGAAATTAGTGACTTATCAGAAGTTTAATAAACAATAATTATAACAAAATGTATCAAGTCTTTTCAGTACTTATTTTAATTGCATCAGTACTTTTAGTAATTGTGGTTCTTATTCAAAAGTCTAAAGGTGGAGGTCTTGCCTCTAATGTGAGCAACTACAACCAGATGCTCGGCGTGCGCAAAACCACCGACTTCGTTGAAAAAGCCACTTGGGGACTCGCTATTTTCATTTGCGTCCTCAGCATCTTGTCGTGTATCTTCACCAGCACAAGATATATCTCTAATGGCGCTAAACCCACCATCGAGAATGTGCCCGTGCAGCAGCAAAGCACTCCGTTCCAGACTCCCGATCAGGGACAATAATCAGTGCTTCGCACCGTGAGAGCACCGGCTCTCACACCCACCCTACACACACAAGACATTTCTAATTTAACAGCACACGCAAGCGCCTATTGAGCTTTCTCAAGTGGGCGCCTGCTTTGTTGTGCTCACTCCGCACCCAAAAGCCTGCTGACGCAGGTAATATATCCTTTTTGGTTGGTGGATGAGAAGATCGTCAATAAGCGGCGCGAGGTTATGGGCAAAGATATAGGATGAAGAAGATGTCAGAAATGGTAATTACACTCTTTTCAGTAAAAAAGTAGAGAGGCAAAACAGGATAAAAGTGAAATGATACGCCCATAAAAAGTTTGAACAGCTGAACGATAGTACATTGTGAGTGAATTTTGTAACGCTTTTTTTGCCAAAAGAATTTGGATTCTGTGTTTTATAGTAGTAACTTTGCACCAAACCAAAAACACAAAAACTATTGTTTTTGGCAACAATTGATTATCGTTGCATAAAAATAAAAAACTAATAACTATGATAAGGAGTTCTTTCAGAAAAGGTCTTTTATTTTTCACTTTATTGCTGGTTTGCTTTACTTCCAGTGCAGAAGATTTCAAAGTGGGTGATTTTGTTTATGTCATAAATGCCGACAATCAAACGGTCACCTTGCTGTATGCATATGATATCAGTGGGGCTGTAAGTATTCCTGAAAGCGTTGAGTATAAAGGTGTTGAATATCGCGTGACAATCATCGGAGAGCAGGCTTTTGTGGAACACGAGGAAATTACCGAAGTCAGCATTCCAAACACAGTAACAACTATTGGAAATGCCGCATTTTGTGATTGTGTGGCATTGCAGAGCATCAGCATACCTAATTCGGTAACTTCAATTGGAGATATGGCATTTCACGGTTGTAAAGAAGCGACCAGCATCAATTTAGGCAATGCGGTTAAATACATTGGGAGTGAGGCTTTTGCAGGATGCAAAAAACTGGGGTCCATCACAATCCCGGAGTCGCTCACTGCAGTTGGTTTTGGTGCTTTTAGTGGCTGCGGCTCATTGACGAATGTCGATATAACCAATTTAGCAAAGTGGTGTAGTATTAGTTTTCATGACGGTGGCGGCAATCCACTCATAAATGCCCAGCACTTGTACTTAAATGGTGAGGAAATAAAAGATTTGGTCGTGCCTGACGAGATCCACACAATAGGCGCCTATGCTTTCTATGGCTACATGGGTTTGACAAGTGTAACGATTCCAAAGACAACAACCACCATCGGTGCTAAAGCCTTTACGATGTGCAGAAATCTTGAAAACATTGTCATTGATGAGAACAACCCTAACTACGATTCACGAGACAACTGCAACGCCGTCATCGAGACTGAAACCAATACCCTGTTAGTGGGTTGCAAGAATTCAACAATACCCAACAGCATAACTGCTATTGGACCTTACGCATTTGAAAAATGTTTTGGAATGACCGAAATAGCAATTCCAGAGTCAGTGACCCGTATTTGGCAGTATGCTTTTCTAGATTGTTACTATCTAAAGTACATCTCCATCCCCAAGACAATGAATTACATTGGTTATTGCGCGTTTGCTAACAACTCATCTTCGGCTGTCTTTTACTGTTATGCTTTCAATCCGCCTAAAGGAGACATTGACACCTTCCTAGGTGCAAACGGCGTGCTCCATGTGCCCAGAGGGCAGGCTCAAGCCTATAAAAAGTCATTCGTGTGGTATCGCTTCTATGATATTGTCGATGATATTGACCTTCAACTCGATCCTGGTGATGTGAATGGCGATGAAAATGTGAATGTATCTGATATTGCCACATTGGTGAACATGATTTTAGGCACCGACATTATTAATAACGTAACGGGCGATGTGAACGGTGACGGCAAGGTGAATGTGAGCGATGTGAGTGCACTCATCAACATCATCCTCGGCATCAAGAATTAGGACTAGGATGGTCTGTGGGGTCGCCATAAATGGCGACTATCTTTGCAATAAAAACCACCACATAACAGGGCTGGTCTCACCGCCAGCCCCTATTTGTTCGTTTACTCGTTTCCTGCTCTATTGTTTTACTATTCTACTGCTCCACTAATAACCTATTTTGCGAGTTAATCGGCTGATTATTTTAGTTTTATTTGATTTGGCCTAAATGCACAAGTGGGCTAAAGTCCGATTTTTTTTGGCAGTTTAGCCCAGTTGCGGTTGTTTTTCTCAGAAAAAAAACATAACTTTGGGCCATAAAACACGAAATAAATCTTATGAAACTCATTGCTCGTGAACAAGAAATAGGCCTGTTGACTCAATATGCTGCCAGCAACCATAGTGAGTTTGTTGCCCTGTATGGGCGCCGCCGAGTAGGAAAAACCTTCCTCATCCGAAATCACTTTAAAGACCAATTTGCCTTTTTTGTGACAGGCATTATAGATGGCAGCAAGAAAGAGCAGTTGACTGTGTTCCATCAGGCTCTCAAAAAGTATGGACACAAGGAGCAGCAAGCCAATAATTGGTTAGAAGCCTTTGAACAACTGTCAAATCTACTTCAACAAAAAAATAGGTCAACCAAAGGACGCATAGTAGTCTTCATAGACGAATTGCCATGCTTCGACACCCAAAATTCAGGTTTTGTAAGGGCACTGGGGCATTTTTGGAACACAACAGGTGTTAGCATGAATCGCCTCATGCTCATAGTGTGCGGTTCAGCCACTTCATGGATGATCAACAAAGTGGTTAACAACCATGGAGGGCTTCACAATCGCATCACCCACACCATTCACCTCAAGCCATTTACACTATATCAGGTCGAACAATATCTGCGCGCCCACCGTTGTGCATGGAACAGAATGTCGATACTTCAGGTCTACATGTCATTAGGCGGCATCCCCTACTATTTGGGCAAATTGGACTATGAACAAAGTGCCGCTGACAATATTGACCGACTATTCTTTGCCGACAACGCTGAACTGCGCGATGAGTATCATCGCCTGTTCCAGTCACTTTATCGTAACCCCGAGGGGTATATGGACATCATCAGGCAACTGTCACGCAACAAAAAGGGACTCACACGCAAACAAATAGCTGAGAATTTGAACATTCCTAATAATGGTCATCTGAGCCAAATGCTGACCGACTTGGTGCACTGCGACTTTATTCGCGCCTATGGCAATGGCCTCAAACGAAATCAGATGATTTACCAACTGATTGATTTCTTCACATTGTTTTATAATCAGTTCCTGTTGAAACACACAACAGACCAACACTATTGGCGCAACCATTTGGGAACAACAGAACAAAACACATGGTATGGCCTGACATTCGAACGGGTTTGCTTATGTCATGTGCCTCAAATCATTCAGGCATTGCGTCTAGATTCTATTCATGCCGAATACTATTCATGGAGAAGTAAAGAATCAACCCCCGGCGCACAAATTGACCTCATCATAGACCGCGCCGATGGCATTGTAACCATGTGTGAAATCAAGTACAGCAAAACAGAATATGCCTTGTCGAAAAAAGAATACAACAACATCCTTAACCGCATTGAATGTTTTGTGCGTGAAACCCATTGTCGAAAAGGTGTTCAAACGGTTATTATCACCACGCTTGGGCTCAAGTCGCACGGTTTTGCTGAAATTGCGTCAAAGTCGGTGAGGCTTGATGACTTGTTTTGCGAGCTAATTGATTGATTATTTTAGACTTATTCAATTCGCCAAAAATGCGCAAGTGGGCTAAAGTCCGATTTTTTTTGGCAGTTTAGCCCAGTTGCTGCTGTTTTTACTGCTGTATTTGGTCATACGGTGCAGTTTGAGTATCTTTGCAGGGAAATAAAGCCATGAGTCAAGCTGTGTCGCCCATATTGATGCTCCAGAAGCAGAAGATGCTGTTGCAGAAG
>JAEEGL016614070.1_pt1 | contig 11945 bp, 5 predicted proteins | sample 9134231 | NCBI WGS metagenome assembly JAEEGL01 (sample SAMN16246548, study PRJNA631951) | gut metagenome | biome: gut microbiome; feature: rumen; material: fiber-attached | host: Bos | place: Iran: Karaj | collected 2018-10 | reverse complement strand
GTGTCGCCTGTAGTGCAGTAGCGGTTCATTGCACCTACAAATTTTGGAATCGTGGTGTTTGCATGGCGATTATTGAGTACGTCAGGAAAGTTTGATGTGATGCAAGTTTTACCATCAGTATGAATAAAATACTCGTTCACCGATTCAAAAAGTGTCACCTCATCGAAAGCTTCCGCAGCGCGTAAAAAATGTTCGCTATCAGCGTAACCATCTTGTATTGCGCTCTTGTAAAGCTCATAAAGACAGTCGTTCATGCCTCCGTATTCAACTGATAAAACCCGTGTCTTAATTTCAGGCGACCATCGGCTTGTCCGCCTGTATATCCATTCCCCGAATTTTTCTGCGACAATAAGCGCATTTTTAATCCGCGAAGATTTCCACGCTTCTACGAGTCCGTTCATCAGCTTGTGCGCTGTATACCATGGAACCCAAGTGTCTGCCGTTGTTCCCTGTTCCAGCAAATCAAACTGAAGTTCCGGCTTTGTTGGGTCTGCCATTGTCGCACCGAAAATAAAGCCTGTGCCAAGTGCGTCCTGACATTCCGCCAACGATTCCACAAGATATGAAAGTCGCTCGAACAAAGAACCGCCGTCTTTGCCCTTTGTCTCTCCGAAACCTCGTGCAATTGCCTGCGCAGCAGCGGCTAGGTAATGTCCAAGCGTATGTCCGCCTATGCGTGTGTTTTCCCATCCGGAGTAGGATGTTTCTGCTTTCTTCGTGTTGTAATGCCAATATCCCGATATTTGTGCCGGGTTTTGTTGATTGCCGATTATTCCGGCAGTCAGTCTGAAATTATAGAGAAGTTTGTCCGGATCGAACGTATTTAGAAAATCAACATCTTTTTGAGTGACGTGCGTCATAAAAGTGTCCGAAATCAGAACATCGGACGGGGTAAACTCTTGAATCATGTGAATATCTTAGCATAAGAACATACACAAAGCCATATAAAAATCAGTGTTTACGGTCATTTTAGACTGCATAAAATTTTTAAAAACTATAATCACTCAAAAACTTGCGAAATATCCAAAAGTCATTATATAATAAATTATGGGCAATGAAGAAATATCTGTAGAACAGAAGAACGAAATTAACAGCATATTTGGAATCAGTTGTTTCAGTAGATTGTCAAAACGTGGAAAAATACTTGTAATTATTGTAGTCAGCATTCTCGTCATTGTGTTCGGTACCGTCGTTGTCCGCGAGGCAAGCGTTTCTTTAAATTCCCGTAAGTTAGAGGCGCAGAATCTTGTCATTCTTTTTGGTTCCGAAATTGAGCGTGATTGCACACGTATGTTCCAGCTGAACGGAATAATGGAATCACTTCTTTTTGCCGATGACGGTGCTGTGGCAGATTTCCAAAGGCTTGCGAAGCATCTTCTTCCTGATTATCCGGCTGTGTCCTGCGTACAGCTTGCTCCCGACGGCATTGTTTCAGAAGTTTATCCGCTTGAAGGCAATGAAGCTGTTTTAGGACACAATCTTTTTATGGACGAAGCTCGTTCTCATGAAGCACTTGCTACACGAAACAGCGGTGTTTTGACGATTGGCGGTCCGTATGCGCTGAAACAGGGTGGGGAAGGATTTATCGGGCGGCTCCCGGTTTTTCTGGACAGCGAAAAAACTGATTTTTGGGGCTTTATAAATGCCGTTGTGCTTGTCTCCAACATTATTGATACAATAGATTTTTCTATGCTTTCGAATCATGGATATGAGTTTAGTATATACAGAATTGATGATACGGAAGAGAAACTTCTCATATATGGAACGGAATATGATAATCTGAAAAATCCTGTTCGTTATGAACTTGATATACCTAATACCAGATGGGAATTTGCAATCGCACCGAAAGATTCTTGGTTTGATATCCGTATGTTAGTTGTTCTTATCGTTATGTCCATTTTGCTTGTTCTGGCGTTGACGTTCCTTTCTGTTCTCGTTGTCCAGCAATATTCGAGCAACCATAAACTTGCACGGCTTGCCGAGATTGACCAACTTACGGGTCTTTTTTCCAGACAGACTGCTGTACAAACCCTTGAAAGAGCGATAGAGAATGCTTCTCAGACGGGGCTTCATATCGCCGTGTGTTTTATTGATATGAACAATTTCAAGGATATAAACGATACGTATGGGCATACAAAAGGTGATATTGCATTGAAATGGGTTGCGGCTCAGCTGAATAAAGTTGTAAGGCAGGATGATGTTGTGGCGCGTTTCGGTGGTGACGAGTTCATCGTAATTTTCAAGGGGCAATACACTGACAATTATATTTCCATGGCGGAACGGATTAAACGAGTTTTGAATGCACCTGCTGATTTAGGAAACAATGTGATAATAAAAATCTCGGCGGCTGTAGGTGTAGCGTTTTATCCTGATAACGGAAACACGGTTGAAAGTCTTGTGCAGTATGCGGATGACGCCATGTATAAGGATAAGGCGATGATGAAAACGATTGGTCGGTAATCTGTAGGAGCGCAATGCAATGTGCGTGGAAAGCTCTAAAAGGCGTGATTCATAACTTTTGCGGGTTTTGTGACTTTCATCGCAATTCGCCGAGTGCGCGGAGTTTTGCGTTTACGTCATTTACGGCGTGTGCGCGGATTTTTGTTCTTGCACGATTCTTGCAGTTTTGCTACATTCTCGATATGAGTACTCTTCCCCCAAAAAAGAATTTATTTTTATCTGATTATATGGAAGGCGCGCATCCTGCAATTTTACAACGCCTTTGTGAAACTAACCTTTTTAAGACACCCGGCTACGGCACGGATGAGTTTTGCGAGACTGCCCGCGACAAAATAAGGCAAGCTTGCGGCTGTCCTGATGCTGCCGTTCATTTTCTTGTAGGCGGAACCCAGACAAACGCCACTGTTATCGACGCGCTCCTAAGACCGTACCAAGGGGTTGTATCGGCTGAAACCGGGCATATAAACGGACATGAAGCCGGTGCGGTAGAAGCATCCGGTCACAAAGTCATAACGCTTCCGCATCATTTTGGAAAACTCGATGCAAAAAAACTTAAATCGTATCTTGATGATTTTTACAACGACGAGAATCACGACCACATGGTTATGCCCGGAATGGTCTACATTTCAAACCCTACGGAATACGGCACGATTTACAGCCTTTCTGAGCTTAGCGCATTGAGTTCAGTGTGCAAGGAGCGCGGTATTCCGCTTTACATGGACGGAGCGCGTCTTGCGTATGCGCTCGCTTGCCCGGAGAATGATGTTTCTCTTAAAGACATTGCCTCTTTGTGCGACGCGTTTTATATTGGCGGAACTAAATGTGGCGCGCTTTTTGGCGAGGCTGTTGTTATTCCGAACGCATCTATTGCGCCGCATTTCTTCACTCTTGTAAAGCAGCACGGCGGGCTTCTTGCGAAAGGCAGGCTGCTCGGCATTCAGTTCGATACGCTTTTTACGGACAACCTTTACTATGAAATCGGCAAGAGCGGCATTGAGACTGCGGACAGACTTCGCAAGGGGCTTCGCGAGCTTAACATGATATTGAGCTTTCCTGCGCCGACAAACCAGATTTTCGTTGTGCTTGAGAACGACAAAATTGACAAGCTCGCTGAATGCGCAGGTTTCGGCTTTTGGGAAAAGTACGACGACAAAAGGACGGTTGTCCGCTTTGTGACAAGTTGGGCAACAACGCCCGCCGACGTGGATGCGGTTCTTGAAGCGTTGCGCGAAAATCTCTAAAAGTCGCGATTTTTGACTTTGGTGCGATTCGCAAAGTGCGCGCACTCAGAAAAGATAGGAAAAACTATGGCAGATAAAATAAACCGCGGCGCATTGCCGATGGTAAAATTAACGCTCCCAATCGCTATGGAGCAGATTTTCAGGATTCTCGTCTCATCAGTTGATACGATGATGCTCAGCACTTACAACAACGATGCTGTAGCCGCCGTAGGTTTAGTTTCGCAGTATGTCTTCTTTTTGACGCTCGTTTTTTCGGTTATAGGCACAGGCTGCTCCATTGTCCTCGCTCAGTTCCTCGGTGCAAAAAAATCGGACAAAGATTTGAACAACATTGCGCAGGCGAGCACCGTCATGGTTTTCGTCATGTCGCTCGTCCTTACGCTTCTCGTTATTTTTGGAACAGGTGCTTTGCTTTCGTGCTACGAGCTGGAGGATGCCGTCCGCGACTACGCATGGCAGTATTTTGTAATTTACGGCGGTATATTCTGCTTTTTCAACGCATTCAGTCTCTTGCAGGGAGCCATTCTCCGCAGCTACGGCTACACTAAAGAAGCGATGATTGTCTCTATCGTTGCAAACCTCACGAATGTTCTCGGAAACGCGCTTTCTCTTTACGGATGGTTCGGGCTTCCTGTCTTGGGAGTTGCTGGCGTGGCGGGTGCATCGGGCTTTGCGATGGTTGTTTCGTGCATCATGTTCACGGTTTATATCCGCCGCAAAAAAGATGTTGCGTTTATTCTTAAAGGCATTACAAAAGTGCCGCATGAAAGCTTCCGGCTCGTGCTTAAAGTTGGTGTCCCGACCGCCGGCGAAGGCCTTTCGTACAACGTCAGCCAAATTGTGATTATGGCTATGATTTCGACACTCGGCACGAACGCAATGTCTTCGCAAGTTTACACGATGACGATTCTACGCTTTGTGTTCGCGACTGCTATGGCGGTCGGCAACGCTACGCAGATAAAAGCCGGATATTACGTCGGTGCGGGCGAAAAAGAGATTGCGTACAAAAAAGTCTTCATTTATCAGCTCGTTGCAACCGGCTGCTCCATGATAATGATAGTCATCGTGAACCTGATAAAGAACCCGGTCGTCAGCATCTTTACAGATATACCGGAAGTACATGCGCTCGTCTGTACGCTGCTTATTTACTCTGCCTATATGGAGTTCGGGCGTTCTCTGAACCTTGTGTACGTCGGTGCCCTTAAAGGCGCGGGCGACGTTCGTTTTCCGGTGCTTTACGGTATCTTTTCGAACTGGGGAATCATGGTTCTTGGCAGCTACATTCTCGGTATAAAATGCGGTCTGGGGCTTGTGGGGTTCTGGCTTGGCATAGGCACCGACGAGACTACGCGCGGAATCGTTATGCTATTGCGATGGAAAAGCCGCCGTTGGCAAAAGTATGCACTGATTTCGTAGAAAGAGAATCGTCCTGCGCCTAAAAAACTGCGTCATCCCGCACCAAAAAACGGCACGTTACCGGATTATGTGCTTGGCGTTTGCCTCTCCAAAAATGTTGTTTGGCAAATAGCTCATGTTGAATCGCTTTCCGTCAACGCGCTCAAAACCGTCCTTCACTTTCTCGGCGGCATACAAGACAGGCGTTCCGAACATTCCTGGCCGTTCGCATCGTGCGTCCGTTCCTGCAATGACTTTTGCGACAGTTTCTATTGCTTCATCGATGATTGTTGTGTCCGTAATTTCGTGTCCGCCATACATCTTATCAAATTCGGACTGATGCTCTTTAAGGCGTAAAAGACTTTTCATGTAGACTATTACAGGCGGCGAATTAGGAAGCTCAAGCAGTGTGTTTCCGTTACAAACATCCCCGACAAAGGCAAGACGCGTCTTGTGGTCGATTAAGACGACAGAGCCCGATGTATGGCCGGGCATTTCAAGAACTTCGATTTTTCTGTCGCCTAAATCGAATTCGTCGCCGTCATAAAGCGGAAAAATTTTCATCGGTTTAGTGTCGATAAAATCATCAAGCGTCAAAAGTTCGCGGTATTCTTTTGCGACCATCTGTTTCGCGCTCTCAAAAATCTGCTCTTTCGTGTAATTCACAGAATCAAGGAAAAGCGGTATTTCCCGATGATGAAGGTAGCAAGCGTCAAAATTGAAATTTCCCCCGATATGATCCCAGTGGGCATGCGTATTCACAACCTTAACAGGCTTTTCTGTCAGTGTTCTGCAAAAATCTGGCAGATTTCCCCCACCGAGCATGGTGTCAATAAGAATCGAATAATCTTGTCCTTCAACAAGATAGCAGTAACAATGCATTGCATTGCCGAAAAATGTGTTCTCTATTTTCCAGCACTTTTCCGCTATTTCTTCTGATTTGAAGCATGAAATTGACGACATTAAAACTCCTCCTGTTTTGCGCTTGGTGTATTTTTGTTTGCGTCATTTACAATAATCTTTCCGCCATTGATAGTGATTTTATTTGCTTGTTTTAAAAGCGCAATGCTTTCGCGCATACGGTTCTCAAGGTTTGTGCCTGTTCTTTTGAAACCGAAAGCGTGCTCCGTTTCCGTCACAAGCTCGTTTTCTGTAAGCCCGATGTTGTTTTCGATAATTTTTAACATTCCTTTTGAAATTTCATCAAGAGAGATGTATTTAATCTGCCTGCTCCCGGCGACACGGACATCAAAAGAGTTTTCGCTTTGCGCAAGGCTGTAAAAACCGTCTTCACATAGAAAAAGAGAATTGAACCTAAGTGCTTTTCGTATTTCTTTCTGGACTGTAGTAGTCACTTTGTCGCGCCCGTAAAGTGGGCAAAGACGCTGGCAGATTATGTCAAAGTGAACTGGCTGCTCCGTTTTTATCATTTCCAGAAGCGTGCTACTCAAAGTAAATGGGTGTCTACTTATATCGTATTCCTTGTATTCAGCAAACTTGTAATTATCGGTGTTGAAAGGCTTATCTGAGATAGAATACATCTCACTGATTTCTATGTTCTGTTCGTTCAATTGCGTAAAATGCTTTTTTTCAATCTCTAAATCAGCTCTGTATGTTTCTATTGCATTCGCAACAGCCTTTAGAAGCCGTTTCTTTTCTTCGGCAGTGTTTTTTATCCAGTCAGTAGACCAAATCCGGTGGATTTTCCATCCCATCATTTCAAGGACATCTTGGCGAAGACGATCTCTTTCTCTTGCTGTTCTGCTAGAATGATATGTGGCACCATCGCACTCAATTCCAATGACAAACACTCCGCTCAAAGTTGGATGTTTTACCGCCATATCGATTCTGAATCCAGAGCACCCAACTTGAGTTGAAACTTTGTATTTTTGAGAATCTAAGAAATTGTAAACAGATTGTTCAAATGGCGAATCAAATTGTAATTCATTAGAAAACTTGATTTCATTTTGAAGAACCTTAATTCCATTCCTTGCGAATTCTATGTATTTTCTAAGAAGTTTTGGTCCATCATTAGATATTTTGTCTGTATCAATATCTGTAGGGAGAATTGAACCAATCAGTTTTATGTTGTATTTTGCACGGGTTATGGCTACGTTCAGCCGTCGTTCGCCGCCAACCATACCCAATGGCCCGAATCTCATCGCCATTTTGCCTGCATTATCTTTTGCGTAACCAATGCTAAAAATTATTGTGTCACGTTCATCCCCCTGCACGTTCTCTAGATTTTTCACAAAGAACGCTTCGTGCCTGTCTTCCTTAAAGAAATCTTCGTACTGCGGATTTGCCTGCCGCCTTTTGTTGATTGCGGACTCAATCGCGACTTCCTGAACAATGCCGAAAGTTATAACTCCTAGCGTCCGATCAGGGTGGTTCTTTATGTGCGTAAAAACTTCGTCCGCAACACGTTCGGCTTCGCATAAGTTTCCTTTGTTGGTGTAAATGCCGTTCTCAACGTAAATGTATTCGACACCCCAATCAGGCATTTCTTCTTTATTTGAAGGGAATGTGACAAGTCTGTCTTTGTAAATTGTACTGTTCGAGAACGCAATAAGATGTTCGTGACGGCTTCTGTAGTGCCAAAGAAGTTCCTTTGATGGCAAAAACAAAGCTTCTTCAAGGATAGAAGTGTCAAGAAGCTCGTTTCTATCGTCGTCTTCTGTATCAAATTCGCTGTCGGAAGTCGTGACCTCGAAAAAGTTCGTCGGCGGAAGCTGCTTGCTGTCTCCGGCGATTATAACTTGCTTGCCTCTGAAAATTGCGCCGATTGCGTTTTCTGTCTTAACCTGTGATGCCTCATCAAAAATAACGGTGTCAAACTGGTAGCAGTCCGATTCCAAGAACTGGCTTACAGAAAGCGGCGACATCATAAGACAAGGTTTCAGCGTCATAAGCAAATTCGGAATTTTGTTGAAAAGCTTTCTGATCGGCATAATTTTGCGCTGTTTGCTCAGTTCTCGTTTAAGAATATTTACCTCACCGCTTGTAAAAGTGTCGAGCGGAGGCAGCGAGTTGATAATTTTCTGCTTGATTCGTAGCTGCGCAATTTCAAGCTGCTTTTTATCGAGCGAGGCGAACTCTTCTATCAGTTTTTCCTGCGTAGTATGGCGGAATTTTGCGATTGCCGGGTATTCCGGGAACACGGAATCAAGCCAAAGCCGGAAAAACCTTTTTTCGAAAGTGGCAATTATTTCTTTGCTTCGTATATGTTTGTTTTCTATGATTTGCAAAAAGCCCGACAGCCCAATGGCACTCGCTTTTTCTCGGACAGCTCTGTAATCAATCCATATTTCAAGATTGTGCATGTTTTCTGCGCAAGATACGATTCTTTCTTTTATCGAATCAAAACTTTTGCTTAAAATTTCAGTCTGGTTCTCGAATTTTGTGGCGAACCACTCAAAATCATTTTTAGACTGATTATATAAGCTTTCAATCGCTGATAAATTTGATTCGACAGCAGTTTTGTAATTATCATTGGTACACGACTGGACAACAAAGTTTTGTGCTATGCTGATTCCAAGTTCACTTTCGTTGGTGCTTTTGCACGATGAAGTAAAATCCTTGAACCAATTCATGGAGTTTTCAATTTCGTTCCAGTCTGTGCTTATTCCTTGGAAACGATTCTCAAAAAGATGGGAAAGCAACTCTTTTTTGTTATCGACATGCATAAGAATCGTAAGGATTTGTTTGCATTGCGCTGTGCAGTCTTTAAGTAAGTTATATTTTTCTATTTCTTTGTGGATTAAAGAAAAATCTGTATTCTCCATCTTGTATATAAGCGGAAACAAAATCGTCATCCGTGTTTTTTGATTCTCAATCGTCTCTTTCAGCTCTTGCCGTTTGTTCAAGTTTTCGAGCAGAAGAATTATGTCTGCCTGTGTTTTCTTGTTTTTAGGATTCAGCAGCAATTGTTTTAAAAGTTTTTTGTCTTTTCTGTATGAGGAGTTGAAAACTTTGAAAACGGAGTTGTAGTTGTATTTGTACCGGATTTCCATCGACTTGAAATCGATGGAGAAAATGTCTTTGTTATATTCTGATGATATCGTATTACTGATTGTATTATAATTATTTACAATTTCTTCGTTTGTCAGGATAAAACTAAGAGTGTTTATATCGTTTTTTAGGTTGTGATAGCAGGAATCGCCGTCTACAATCGTTTCTAGCGTTTCTGCAAGCAGCTTTACTTCTGAAATTGATGTTAAATCGGTCGTCTTGTAGTTCCATGCAGTATTCGCAATTTGAAGTTTTTCAAATAATTGCGCTAAATAATCGACAATTGATGAATAAACGTTTTTGAAGTTTTTTTGCTCAAAAATGTATTTCTGCGTCTCTTCTGTATTTTCATCGAGCCAGATTTTTGGAACAACAGGCGATGCAAAGGCCTTTTTTAAAAGCGCGATACTTTTCTCCGTGCTTTGGATATCAAGAGATTCTGCGGATATTCCAAGTTCTGCTTCCAGCCGTTTGTAAGCTGCATGTATTTTTTCGGTAGCAGCCACGATGTTGTTTTTCTTTTCGCCCAAATCATGGATAAACTCGTTCGTCATGTATTGAACAATGTTGTTACGCCACGGATTTGTGGAGCAGTCATCGTTCATCTCTTTGATTTTGTTTGCGACTTGTCCCAACGCTGCGATATATTCCCTGAACTGATCTTCTGTTGTTTCGCGTATTGAAGGAATTGAAAAACTTATATCTTCTGCATCTGAAAATTTTGAGATGATGCCGTTCGCAAAGAAAATGCTTTTGTTTAACGGAGCTATCGGTTCATTTACTTGCTTTGCGTACGTATTCAAATTGTCGCGGTCTTTTTCAAGCTTTTTAAGCTCGTGCTGTACGGAATCGTCCAGTGAAATGTTTTTTCCTGAAAGTGTCAGTACGTTTTCAAGCTGGCTGAGCGTTTCTTTTTTATTTGCCTTGTTGTTGTGCAAAGTCAGTATAAAATCGGACAATCCTGATTCTTTGAGCCTTTTGTAAACAACTTCAAGAGCAGCTTTTTTCTCTGAGACGAAAAGCACTTTTTTGCCGTCCGCAAGCTTTGACGCGATTATGTTCGTGATTGTCTGGCTTTTTCCTGTTCCCGGCGGTCCCTGCAGCACGAAGCTGACACCTTTGTCTGCGCAAAGAATCGCATCTTGCTGAGAAGAGTCCGCGTCAACAATCTGAAAAACTTCCTGCGGTTTTACGCTGTCGTGGTTAAAGCCTGTTATGCTGTCCGCAGTTTGCATCATGCTTTCAAGCTCTTTTTTGTTGAAGCTGAAATTCCCCGCAAAATCATTGATTAGCGGATGATTCATTATGGAATCTTTGTGAAGCTCAAAATCTTTGTACATGTTGATTTTTAGGAACGAAAGGATGCTTAGGCAAATTTCGTCCTTAAAAATCCAGCCGTTTTCTTTTGCGAAGCCTCGTAGTTTTTGAAGCACAAGTGGAAAATCGGATTCTTCAAACTCTGGTAAGGATATTTTAAAATCATGGCTCAATTTGTAGCTGAGTGTCGGGTTAATAACGATTTCATCTTCTGTTGCTTTAAGGACAATAGGGGATTTAATAGATTCTTGTTCAAGCGAGACCGGAACAAGAATAAGCGGTGAGTTCAGCACTTGTTTTGATGAATCGTTTTCTGTCCATTCAAGCATTCCGAATGTCAGGTAGAGCACGTTTACGTCTTGTTCTTCCGCAATCGATTTGAATTTCTTTTTTAGGTTTCGTAATGTGCGCTGAGTATCTTTTATAGGCCTTGTTACGCAAACTTCGCCGTACTCATATTCCGTATCAGGGGTTTCCTCGGCTTCGTCTTCGTTTACATTCATGAGCCATGGAAAGTGTATTGATTTTTCGTCTTCGACGATTTTTTGCCAAAAATCAATCATGGAAGGTTTTGTGAACCTGACGATTGATTTTGATTCCAGCTTAAAATTTATAAGACTGTTTCTTTTTCCAAGGTCTAAAAGTTTTTTCTTCCAATCGTTTATTCTAACTTGTAAATCCATTGTAATTCTTTTCCGAGTGTCACCGCAAAATGTTTTAGATAATAATACCACAGTATTTTGAATGCGTAAAATCATTTTGCAGGGTTGTAATGATGCGTGATAGATGAGTATATTCTCTATATAGGATAGGAGTGACCGCATGAAAAATAATCTTATTGCAGTTGCGGCTGTAGTGCCGCCGTTACATGTGGCAGATGTAAAATACAATACGGAGCAGATAATATCCGCTATAAAAACGCTGACGGACTGCGGCGTAATTGTGTTCCCGGAGCTTTCTGTTACGGGCTATACGTGCGCGGATCTTTTTGAAAGCGAACTGCTTTTGAATGCCGCAGAAGAAGCTGTTCTTACGATTGCAAAAGCAACAGAAAACACCGGCGTTACGGCTGTCGTGGGGCTTCCGATCCGTTTCAAAAACAATCTGTACAATTGTGCGGCAATTCTTTCTGAGGGTGTTGTAAAAGCCTTCGTTCCAAAAACTTTTATCCCGAATTATTCAGAGTTTTATGAGTGCCGCTGGTTTGCGTCCGGCAAAGATGTTAGGGGAGAAACTTTCCTGCTTTCCGGTCAGAAGATTCCGTTCGGTGTCGATGTTCTTGCGGAAGATTCTGCCAGCGGTGCGGTACTTGGAATTGAAATATGCGAGGATTTGTGGATACCGGACAAGCCCAGTTCCCATGCGGCTTTGGCAGGTGCGAACATACTTGCGAATCTTTCTGCTTCTGATGAGCTTATCGGAAAGCAGGAGTACCGCACGCAGCTTGTAAAACAGCAGAGCGGTGCGTGTTATTGCGCATATATCTACGTGTCCGCCGGTACGCACGAAAGCAGTACGGAT
>JAEEGL016225386.1_pt1 | contig 11945 bp, 5 predicted proteins | sample 9134231 | NCBI WGS metagenome assembly JAEEGL01 (sample SAMN16246548, study PRJNA631951) | gut metagenome | biome: gut microbiome; feature: rumen; material: fiber-attached | host: Bos | place: Iran: Karaj | collected 2018-10 | reverse complement strand
GTTGAACATCTTCATTTCCTCCTTCGTATAGCCGTTGTCGGTGAATACATCGATTTGCGGAATCACATTGTAGGCCAGCTGGTAGGCGAATTTCTCGACCGTTACGGGCCGTCCTTCAAGAACTTCCCTGTACTGCTGTTCGAGCTCGGCCATTGCGGCAGCTCCTGCCCCGCTGGCTGCCTGATACGAGGCCACATGAATGCGGCGGATATGACTCAGGCGTTCGAGACACTGGAGGACGACCACCATCATAATTGTAGTGCAGTTCGGGTTGGCGATGATGCCGCGCGGACGGCAGAGTGCATCCTCGGCATTGCATTCGGGCACCACAAGGGGAACATCCTCGTCCATACGGAAAGCCGACGAATTGTCAATCATCACTGTGCCGTGCTTCGTAATTGTCTCGGCAAACTCCTTGCTCGTACCGCCGCCGGCACTTACAAAAGCGATATCCACACCGCGAAAGTCGTCGTTATGCTGCAGGAGCTTCACTTCGTGCTTCTTTCCGCGAAACACATATGTACGTCCGGCACTGCGCTGACTACCGAAAAGCATCAGCTCGTCAATGGGAAACGCTCTCTCTTCCAAAACCCGCAGGAATTCCTGCCCTACTGCGCCACTTGCGCCTATAATTGCTACTCTCATTCTTTCTTCTTTGCTAGGTTTGAGTTATCCTATGTCTGCAATTGCGGTGCAAAGGTAGCCATTTTACGCGGAATACGGACAAACTGCACATCGAAAAATGAATTATGGACCCTGATTCCTTGGATTTACAGATTATGTTTTGTATTTTTGCCCTGCAAATTACCAATATAAATAGATTGAAGCTATGCATTCTTTTCCCTTTTCACAGCGATGCCTCCTCCTTCTGGCATTCCCCATGGTGCTTTCGTGCCAAAGAGAGAAATCCACCAAATATGATTACCAGAACAGTGAGCTGCCTGTAGAAAGGCGGGTCGATGACCTCCTCGGCAGGATGAGCCGGGAAGAGAAAGTGAGCCAGATGAGTGCTCAGTTGCTCTTCTACAAGGATTTCTACAAAAAACGCGACTACACGAAGGGGCACATCCGCAACATTGGTCACTTCCTATGGGAAGGCAATGTGCCCAACGATGCCAAGTCGGCCGCAGAACATATCAACGAAGATACGCAGCGTTCCATCGAGGCCAGTCGCTGGGGTATTCCCGTCCTGCAACACGGCGAAGCACTTCACGGGGCACAGTGGGGCAACGCGACTTGCTTTCCTCAGAGCATTGCGATGGCGGCCACATTTGACGACAGCCTCTACCACCAGATGGGCAAGGTGGTGGCTGAAGAACTTCGTGCCGTCGGTGTGCGTCAGGTGTATGCACCCGTCGTGAACATCACCCGCGACCAGCGATGGGGACGCGGCCAGGAGAGCTATGGCGAGGATGTCTTGCTTAATTCCCGCATGGGTGTTGCCTACGTGAAAGCATTGGAGGAGGGCGGCATAGTGGCCACCCCGAAGCATTATGTAGATAATTATGGTACGGGGGGACACGATTCGTACGCCTCCACTACCTCGTGGAGGGAGCTTCGTGAGGTGTACCTTGAACCTTTCCGCGCCTGCATTCAGGAGGGAGGGGCACGTGCCGTGATGGCTGCCTACAACTCTGTGGATGGTGTGCCTGTGAGCTGCAACAGCCGCCTGCTGCGGGACATTCTGAAGAACGAATGGAACTTCCGAGGCTATGTGGTATCGGACTATGGTGGGGTGGATATCGTTTCCTCGCAACACGGGATGGCCGCTTCGCCCACCGATGCGTTGGCAAACTGCATAAACGCTGGACTGGACCTGCAGTTGGCGAGCACGAGTCGCGACCTGGATTCACTGGTGCGTGAAGGCATAATCAGTGAGGAAACACTCAATGAGAGTGTGCGGCGCATCTTACGCATTAAGTTCGAGTTGGGTCTCTTTGACAATCCTTATGTCGATCCCATACAGGCGAGCACCATCGTACGTAGCGAGGCGCATCGCAAGCTTGCTGAAGACTGTGCCCGTAAGACGATGACCCTGCTGAAAAACAACGGCATCTTGCCCTTGCAAACCGATGGTATCCGAAAGATTGGTTTGTACGGCCCGGCAGCCGACAGACTGAGTTTGGGCGATTATAGCGGCGGACGCGGCGGATGGCGAGGAGAAGGCGGTGTGACTCCCTACGAAGGACTGAGGAGAGCTTTTGAGGGCAAGGCCGAGGTGGTGATAAATCAGACGGGCCAGAACGTCAACCCGCTGGCCGCCACATGCGATGTACTCATCTTCTTCCCGTCTATTACCGAGGAGGAAGGCAGCGACCGCAGCAGTTTCCATCTGCCGTCGAGCAACGTGCCGCAACTCCGTGCAAAGACTGGGGCGCAGATTATTGCCGACCAGCAAAAACTCGAAGTGAAAACAAATCAGGAACAGATGGTGCGCGACCTGATTGCCACAGGAAAGCCCGTCATCGTGGTGCTCCAGAATGGAGCTGTCATCGACATCACCGATTGGGTGGGTGATGCTGCCGCCGTATTGGAGGCGTGGTATCCTGGCGAGCAGGGCGGTACGGCCATCGCCGATGTGCTCACCGGAAAATATTGCCCGGGCGGACGCCTCCCCATGAGCTGGGCCAAGAGTATCGGACAGAACCCCATGTACTATTCCATCAAGCCCAGCGGACGCGGCTACGGCTACGTGGAGAACGACGGGAAGCCGCTCTACCCCTTTGGTTACGGACTGAGCTATACGACCTTCGAATACAGCGACTTTACGATGCCCAGCGAATTACAGGGAGGCGACTCCCTGCATGTCAGCGTGAAGGTGAGGAATACGGGTCAGGTGGACGGCGACGAAGTGGTCCAACTCTATATTCACGACGAGTTGGCATCGGTGGCACGTCCCATGCTGGAACTGGCAGCCTTCAAACGAGTGTCCCTGCAAGCTGGCGAGACAAAGACTGTGGAGCTGACGGTGCCCTACCGCAGCTTCTGCCTCTGGGATGCTGACATGAAATTCCGTATCGAGGAAGGATGGTTCGAAGTATGGGTTGGCCGCAATGCCGAAGAGAAGATTACCGGCGGACGCGTCTTCGTAAAATGAAAGGAAATAGCTAAGACGTAAGAGGCATGCCGTTTTTTATACACGGTGTGCCTTTTTTGTCTGCTTGGGACGCTTTATTAGAGAAAAAGTCGTACCTTTGCAAAGCAAAGCCTGAATCGGAACATGCACACACTCACTATTCTTCCCATGCAAGCGGCATCGGGTGCTCTCATCACCGACCCCACGTGGATATTCTTCCTCGTGCTGGTAATCATATTGTCGGCTCCCCTGTTGCTGCGTCGCCTGCGCATTCCGCCAATCATCGGACTCATCGTAGCCGGCATTCTTGTAGGGCAGTATGGATTCAACATCCTGGAACGTGACAGTTCGGTGGAGCTCTTCGGCAAGGTGGGCATCTACTATATAATGTTCTTGGCGGGTCTGGAACTGAATATGGGGAGTGTGCAGCGTTACGGGAAGCAGGGTCTGCTTTTCGGTCTGCTCACGTTCGGCATCCCGTTTTGTGCCGGTCTGCTTGTGGGGCATGCGGTGCTGGGTTACGGATGGCTTTCGAGTCTCCTGCTCAGTTGCATTCTGGCTTCCCACACGCTGGTAGCCTATCCCATTGTGAGCCGCTACGGTCTGGGACGCCACCGTGTGGCTGTCATCAGCGTGGTTGCTACCGCCTTTGCCATCTTTGCCGCCCTGCTCACACTGACATTCGCCGTAAGCAGCCTCAATCCTGCAACGACGATATACACTTGGATGTTTTTCGGTGCGAAATGTGTTATCTACGGTGCTGCGGTTGTCTTCGGCTTCCCACGTTTGGGACGCTGGTTCCTGCGCCGCAATAACGACAGCGTGCTCCAATACATCTTCATCCTAGCGCTTGTCTTTCTAAGCGCTGCGCTGGCTGAGTTGGCAGGACTTGAAGGACTGCTGGGTGCCTTTCTGGCCGGACTGGTGCTGAATCGCCTCATCCCCCACACCAGTCCTCTGATGAACCACGTCGAGTTCGTGGGCAACGCCCTCTTCATCCCCTATTTCCTGATTGGAGTCGGCATGATAATCGACGTGAGCGTGATGCGTAACGTGGAGGACGCCCTGTGCATGCTGGCGATAGTGCTTGCCGCCACAGCCTCAAAGGGACTCGCCGCATGGGTTATGGCCCGCATTTCCCAAATGGGTAGCGGCAGCACCCGTCTGATGTTCGGCCTCACAAACGCCCACGCAGCTGGCGCCCTGGCTATCGTCATGGTGGGCACAAGCCCCGAGGTGAACCTTATGGATTCGTCGCTCCTCAACAGCACGGTGATGCTTATTCTCTTCTCGTGCATTATCAGTTCGCTGGCCACCAACAAGGGAGCCAAGCAGCTGGCGCTGAGCGACACGACACTCGAAGAGAACAGAGGTTCGTATCACGGAAAGTGCCTCATCACCTACTCGCAGGCCGACAATGTCGATGTGATGACCCAGCTGGCCATCCTCATCCGCAATCCATACATCGCTGACAGCCTTATGGGTCTCTCCGTGTCCTACGACAACGAAGATAGCGAGGAGACACATCGTCGAGGCAAGGAGCTTCTGGAGCAGGCAAAGGCTATCGCGGCATCGGCCAACGTACAGATGTCCACCCTCTATCGCATGAGCACGAACATCTCCCGCGGTATCCTGCACACACTTCGGGAGTACGAAGCAGGAGAAATCATCATGTGCCTCGCAGACCGCGAGACGGGAATGCTGAAGCCGTCTCTCGGAAATATCATCAACGACGTGCTGAGCGGTTCCCATCGCGAGGTAATCGCCATTCGTGCCATCGTGCCGCCAGGCACACTGCGCCAGGTGGTTGTCGTCGTGCCAGAAAAAGCGGAATACGAGGTGGGCTTCTACAAGTGGCTCGAACACCTGTGCCGCATTGGCGAGCAGACAGACTGCCGCTTCGAGTTCCGCGCTCATCCGGCCACGATGTGGTATATTCAGGGTTACATGACACAGAAGCATCCACGCGTGCGTGCCACCTATCAGCCCATGCCGCGCTGGAGCGACTTCGAACAGCTCTATGACAAGATGGGCGAGGACAAGATGCTCGTCGTCGTATCGGCACGTCCGGGCTTCATCAGCTACACTGCGGCCCTCGACATGCTGCCGCAACAGCTCCATCAGCACTTCGGCAACACGAATGTCATGCTCCTCTTCCCCGACCAGTGGGGCGACCCGATGGATTCCGTCTCTGTCTTCTCGCCAAACGGCACAGCCGTCACGCGCCAGTCGCATGGTTTGTTCAACTGGCTGCGGCGCCACATCTTCCCTGCGGTGGCAATGCTCATCGCTTGCTGTAATCCCACACCAATCAACGCGCAGAATGTTTCCGCGCTGCATAAGATGTCGCCCCTCGTTCGACAGGCCGTATTGGATAAGGCAGCCAGAAGGCGCCGCACTTTGCACGACGAGGAAACAAGCCGCAGGAGGGAAACTCCATGCAGCGAAAACAAAGACCCGCGGCTATGCGCTCTCGTGCGCACTGCCGACAGCGATGTGCTCGCACAACACGGGTGTCGCACACTGGCCTCATGGGGCGACATCCATATCGCCGACATTCCGCTCGACCGTCTCACCCTTCTCGCAAATCATCCTGCCATACAGCGCATCGAGGCTGGCCGACAATGCAGCGCCACACTCGACACCGCACTCATCATCACGGGCGCTGAGTCCCTGCACAATCCGCCGGCCGCCACAGCGACGGCCTATACGGGACGTGGCGTAGTGATGGGCGTAATGGATATCGGCTTCGATTTGACTCATCCCACCTTTTATTCACGCGACCTGACGGACTATCGCATTCGCGCCTTCTGGGACCAGTTGGACTTCACGGGTGACAGCGTGCTCTACGTCGGGCAGGAGTATCTCGGCCGGGAAGCCATCCTTGCGAAAGCACACGCTGCCGACGGCCTCATCCAGTTTCACGGTACGCACACTTCCTCTACCGCAGCTGGCAGCGGATACAATTCGCCCTACATCGGCGTTGCACCCGAGGCCGACTTTTGCCTTGTGGCCAATGCAGTCGGCAGCGATATGGAACTCATACCCGAGGACGCATACTACAAATACACTTCGGCGACCGACCTCCTGGGCTTCAAGTACATCTACGACTACGCCCGGCAGCAGGGGAAGCCCTGCGTCGTCTCCTTCAGCGAAGGGCGCTATCAGGACCTCTACGGCGACGACCAGCTCACCTTCGAAGTCCTCGACTCGCTGACCGCCGGACCTGGTCGCATCCTCTGCGCCTCGGCCGGCAATCTGGGACGCTACCTCACCTATTTGCACAAGCCGCGCGACGTGGCCGAACGTTCTGTGCTGCTTCAGTTCGAACCCGATTTTGCCTATTACACCCTGCGCTCTTCGGATATGACGACCATAATGCTCACGTTCTTCCACACGCCCCAGCAGGTGCTGGGCACTCGGGAAGTATCTACAGCGGACATCATAGTGTGTCCTGACAGCCTGCTTAACGACACTATTCGCTTCGAGGGGAAAAGTTACCAACTGCTGATGGCCGCCTATCCCTCGTGCTACGACAGCGCACAATGGGCGACGGAGCTTTATCTGAAAAGTCTCGAGGGTGAAGAGAATAAGGACTATCGCGTACTGCTCACGCTGAAGGGACAGGAAACCGATGTGGAAGCCATCGCCTCTGGCGGTCACTTTTCTCTTTCAACCGCCTATCCCGACTATCAGGATGGTGAGTTCTCCCACAGCATTCACTCGCCCGGAGCCGCACCAAGCGTTATCTGCGTAGGTTCCACAGCCTACCGAACAGGCATCCTCAACTATCAGAACGAATGGATGAGTATGGACGCCGGCAACAGCGGACTTCGTGCGGCTACGAGCAGTACTGGTCCCACACTTATGGGCTTGACAAAGCCTGATGTGATGGCACCGGGCATGCACATCATTGCGGGCATGAGCAGCTACTACTTAGAGCAGCAAGGCGAGAACTGGTACACGGAATACGACGTGGAACGCTTCCGTTTCGAGGGACGCGAGTATGCGTGGAACGCTCAGTCGGGCACCTCGATGTCGTGCCCTATTGTCGCAGGCATCATTGCCCTTTGGCTCGAAGCCTGTCCCACACTGACACGCAGCCAAGTGCTTGAGACCATCGCCGCCACAAGCCGCCAGCCCGAGACAGGCATCACCTATCCCAACAACGAATACGGCTACGGCGAAATCAATGCCGAGGCTGGCCTGCAATACGTCCTCGAACATTTCGCAGGGATTGAGAATCAGGAGACCGACGTGAACGAGCAACACCCTGTGGCTCGCTACGACCTGACGGGACGACAAATGCCATTGGGCAGCTCTCAGCGTGGAATCTTCATCGAACGGACGGCCAACGGCAAAACAAAGAAAATAAGGTACTGACAGCGATAAAAACGATTAATAACAATAAACTCATGAGACGCTTAACATTCCCACTGATTCTACTTCTGCTTTGCAGCACAACAATGTTTGCTGTGCGCACTGCGGCACTGAAATGCGAGATGCTTGTCAATCCCAGTGGTATCGGTACGACACAGCCCCACCTGAGCTGGCAGATTCCGGCCGAACGCAACGGCATTCGCCAGCAGGCTTATTACATCCTGGCTGCATCCACGCCGGAGAAGCTGAACGAGAAGGATGCCGACCTCTGGAATACGGGGCGCATCGAGTCCGACCAATCCATCTGGGTGCGCTATGAGGGCAAGCCGCTTACTTCGCGCAGCGTGGTGTTTTGGAAGGTGAAGGTGTGGGACGATCAGAACAAGGAATCGGACTGGAGCTCGGCAGCTCGTTTCACGGTGGGACTGCTCGAGAAGTCCGACTGGCGGGGACGCTACATCGGGATGGAGCGTAGCGACACCACCATCTCGCCCCTCCTCTGGAAAACATTCAGCTGTGAGAAGCGCGGCGCTCAGGCTTTCCTGCATATCAGCACGCTGGGCTTCCACGAAATCTATCTCAACGGAAAGCGTGTGGGCGACGACGTGCTGGCTCCCTCGGTGGTGGTCTTCACGAAGCGGAACCAGGCAATGAGCTACGACGTGACGTCCCTTCTTAAGGAAGGCGAGAACGACATCGTCATCTGGCTCGGCAAAGGATTCTATGATGCGGCTGCGCCCGGCGGAGTTCCCAAGGGACCATACGTAATGGCACAAATTGACGTGCAGAACGGCACGGGATGGACCACCGCAGTCGCTACCGACAAGAGCTGGAAGGCACGCAAGAGCGGTTACTACCTGCCGGGCACCTGGTCGCGCAACCGCTTCGACGGTGAGGTGGTGAAGGCTGAGGAATTGCTGCCCGACATGTCCCATGAGACACTTGCCGCCGCTCAGTGGGAGGAGACTTTCGAGGCCAACATCCCCGAACGCAGCATCACCCCGATGATGTGCGAACCCAACCGCATCAAGGATGCCCTCAGGCCGCAGGCTATCCGCCACATATCCCCGGGTGTCTGGATGATTGATATGGGCAAGAGTGTCGTCGGCTGGACGAAGATTCGGATGAAGGACTTGCAGAAGAACCAGTCCGTCAGCATCAGCTACTGCGACATGCTCGGCCTCAACGGTGAGTTCGAATACGGAGTGTTCACCGACCACTACATCGCCAAGGGAGAGGGGGAGGAATACTTTGAGAACAAGTTCAACTACCACGCCTACCGTTACATCAAGATTGCCGGCCTGCAGCATGCGCCCGACTACAACGACATCACGTCCTATCTGATTCATACGGGCTATGACAACCGCTCTTCCTTCGTGTGCAACGACGAGGACATCAATGCCATCCACAACATGATTCATTACACCTTCGAGTGTCTCACCCAGAGCGGTTATATGGTGGACTGCCCCCATCTGGAGCGCGGAGGATACGGCGGCGACGGCAACTCTTCGACGCTCTCGGCACAGCTGATGTACGACCTCTATCCGCTCTACGTGAACTGGATGCAGGCCTATGGCGACGAGCAATCACCAGAAGGCGACCTGCCCCACACGGCACCCTCCTACACACGCTGCGGCGGCGGCCCCTACTGGCTGGCATTCATCGCCAATGCCCCGTGGCAAACGTATCAGCAATACGGCAACAAGGCTATCCTCGAGCACTACTATCCCTACATGAAGCGCTTTGCCGAGTTTGCCGAAGGCTACATGCCCGACGGCCTTCTCTCCATCAAGAACCGCTGGCCGAACAACCGTCAGCACCACTGGTTCCTGGGCGACTGGGCACTGCCCAACGAGGTACATCAGCACGACGAGGCAAGCATCGACATCGTGAACTCGTGCTCGATGAGCTGGGTATATGGCATTATCGCCAAGACGGCTGCCATCCTCGGCAAACCCGACGAGCAGAAGGTCTATGCACAGAAACAGGACGACATCAACCGTCGCATTCACGAGACATTCTATCACGCCAAGACGAAGACCTACTCGAACGACCTGCAACTCGACCAGGCCTTCCCCCTTTTCGTAAACGCCACGCCCGAGAAGCTGCGCGAGAAAGTGAATAATTCGCTGCGAAACCTCACCTACGAACGCTTCGACGGACACTTCTTCACGGGCCTCGTGGGCATTCCTATTCTGACACAGTGGCTCACACGCGCCGGCGAGAGCCAACTGATGTACGACATGCTCCAGAAACGCAGCTTCCCCGGCTACCTTTATATGATAGAGGACGGTGCCACCACCACCTGGGAGGACTTGGATGCCCGTCGCAGCCGCATCCACAACTGCTACAACGGCATCGGCTCCTGGTTCTATCAGGCGCTGGCCGGCATCGTGAACGACGAGGAAGCTCCCGCCTATCGCCACTTCTTCATCCGTCCGCAGATACCCGACGGCATCCGCTTCGTGCGTTGCTGCAAGCCGACACCCTACGGCGACATTGTCATCGACTGGACACTCTCCGGCAAAAACTTCGACCTGAAAGTCTCCGTGCCCACCGGCACAACGGCAACCGTCGAGGTACCCTTCCAGCCGAAGTCCATCGAGTTTGCATTCGAGCGTGTTACGCGCCGCGGCCTCGTCTATGACGACAAGCAGCAAAGCACCGACACGGGCGACAGGAACACCGTCCTCGACCCGTCCCAGCCCGTCATCCTGAAGAGCGGACGCCACCGCCTCATTTACACAGTGAAGTAACTTTTCTGGGGAGTTAAAGAGGAAGTTATGGAAGGTAATACAACGACAATGATTCAGCTCAGAGGAATAACCAAGAGTTTCGGCACGCTACAGGTGCTGCGCGGCATTGACTTGGACATCGCTCGTGGCGAAATCGTCTCCATCGTGGGCCCCAGCGGCGCAGGCAAGACCACGTTGCTCCAGATTATGGGTACGCTCGACCGCCCCGACAGCGGACAGACACTCATCGACGGGCAGGAGGTGAGCCGCCTGAACGAGACACGCTTGGCACGCTTCCGCAATCGCCACATCGGCTTCGTATTCCAGTTCCACCAACTGCTGCCCGAATTCACGGCGCTGGAGAACATCATGATACCCGCCTTCATTGGCGGCACAGGGCGGCGCGAGGCTCAACAGCGGGCCATCGAACTGCTGCGCTTCATGGGACTCGAGGAACGGGCCACACACAAGCCCAACGAACTCTCGGGCGGCGAGAAGCAACGTGTCGCAGTGGCACGCGCATTGGTGAACAATCCCGACGTCGTGATGGCCGACGAACCCAGCGGCAGCCTCGACAGCCAGAACAAGGAGGAGCTGCACCGCCTCTTCTTCGACCTGCGCGATCGCTTCGGCCAGACATTCGTCATCGTCACCCACGACGAGTCGCTTGCCGCAACCACCGACCGCACCATCCACATGGTGGACGGAATGCTAATGAGCAATACATAATTGCTCCTCCCGGCTTTCTCCTCCCCTCGGGGAGGTTGGGAGGGGGCTTAACCCTCATCACATGACAGAACTACAACTTGGACGTATGAACAGCCTGCCCGTAGTGAAGCAGGTGGAGTTCGGATACTATCTTGAGGGCGCCATACGCGGACGGCGCTTCGAGGTGTTGCTGCCCACGAACGAGGTCGATGAATCGCAGCCTCAACCGTTCGCAGAGGGCACCGTTGTGGATGCCTTCCTCTATCTCGACCAGGAGGAGCGCCTCGTGGCCACTATGCACCGCCCGCTCGCTATGGTCGGCGACTTTGCCCATCTCGAGGTGTCTTGGGTCAACAACTTCGGTGCCTTCCTCCACTGGGGGCCGCAGAAAGACCTCTTCGTCCCCTTCCGCGAGCAGAAGATGAAGATGCAGAAGGGACAGCGCTACATCGTCCACCTCCACATCGACCCCGCCACGTATCGCATCATGGCCAGCGCCAAGGTGGAACGTTATCTATCGACCGAGATGCCGCCCTATCGCGAAGGCGACGAGGTGGAAATCCTCGTGTGGCAGAAGACCGACCTCGGCTTGAAAGCCATCGTCGATAACCGCTTCGGCGGACTGCTCTACGACGACCAGCTCTTCCGACACATCCAAACAGGCGACCGCATGAAGGCCTACGTGACACAGGTGCGCCCCGATGGTAAGATTGACCTCGCCCTGCAACCCTCAGGCAAACGTGCTGTCGTGGGTTTCGCCTCTGTGCTCCTCCAATACCTGCAGGACCACGACGGGCGTGCCCCGCTGGGCGACAAGTCCCCCGCCGCACTCATCTACGAAACCTTCGGCGTCAGCAAGAAGGTGTTCAAGAAAGCCGTCGGCGACCTCTACCGCCGACGGCTCATCACCATAGCATCCGACGGCCTGCACCTCAGCGCCGACAGCTGAGTCACGCCATGTTCCAAGCCTGGTCGAACATGTCGGACGACAGGCGGTAACGCGACTCCATCATACACATGGCCGACATCAGCACAAACAGCACTTT
>JAEEGL016173329.1_pt1 | contig 11945 bp, 9 predicted proteins | sample 9134231 | NCBI WGS metagenome assembly JAEEGL01 (sample SAMN16246548, study PRJNA631951) | gut metagenome | biome: gut microbiome; feature: rumen; material: fiber-attached | host: Bos | place: Iran: Karaj | collected 2018-10 | reverse complement strand
TTGGTCACATATTGAGTTTTTCGAGAATAAATTTTGCGTATATATATCGGGAAAAAAATATAGTTTTAAGAGCTTCAATACAAAGAAGACGGAAGTTCGACAGTTGATGATTTAATGGAAGCAGTAAGACTTTGAAAGTCTTATTTTTTTTGTCTAAAAAATTGTATATTTTATTTGCACTAATATCTCTAATATACTATAATACAAATAGATATATAAGGAGAGTGTGCCATGTATATAAACAAGGTCAAGTCTAAGAATTCAGTATGTTTTTATCTCTGTGAATCTTTTAGAGACGCAAAAGGTAAAACCAAAAACAGAGTTGTAGAATCTCTTGGAAATGCTGAATACATAATGGATACCTATCATGTTAAGGATGCTGAGGCATGGTGCAGAGAATACGCTAAACAGAAAACCAGTGATGCCAGACTTGTTGCTCTAGCCAATAATCGTAAGCTTACTATTGAACTGGCTGAGAATACGCCTAAGTCAGATTGCAGCTCTATCTTTAACGCCGGATATCTTTTCCTCGACTCTCTTTATCACAGCTTTGGTTTGAGTAACATCTGTGAAGAAATAAAGCTCAAACATCCACACATTAAAGGCTTTAACCTTGATTATGTCCTAAGGACTCTTCTCTTTGGTCGTATCATTGCCCCCTCCTCAAAAAGAGGTCTATCTGAAACCATTCAGCATAAATTTTTAGAATCCTATGAGGTACAGCTTCAGCACATATATAGAGCCATGGATTTGCTCGAACAGCACGAGGAGCTGATTCAGAAAAGACTTATTCAGTACACGAGTCAGGCTCTGGGAAAGAGAAATGTTTCCAGACTCTACTATGACTGCACCAACTTCTACACAGAAAAAGAATCCGAAGACATTGATGTCAAAGGTAAATCCGAGGAGTGGTATCGCGAGCACACCTTACGTAAATATGGCTATTCAAAGGAGCATCGCCCAAATCCGATTGTGCAGATGGGGCTGTTTATGGATGGTGATGGTATGCCTATAGGCTTCTGTATAAATCCAGGCAATACCAATGAGCAGATAACCATCAAACCTCTAGAGCAGAAGCTTATCGATAGTTTCATCAAGACCGATATTATTGTATGTACTGATGCAGGTCTGGCTTCTACAGAAATGCGCAAATTCAATAACATTACTGAAGATGATCCGCTTAATCAGCTGGGATTTAGAGGTAAAAGACATTATATCTGTGTTCAGTCCTTAAAGAAGATAAAGGAAATCTATAAGGAATGGGCTTTAGATCCTACCGGCTGGAGTTATCAGATAAAACATCAGAACATGACAGAAACTGTCACCAACTTTGATTTAAAGGCACTAACTCCGGATAACTATCAGGAATATCACGACGTCATCTTCTACAAAGAACGTACCATTGCTGAAGACGGTTTAGATCAGCGTCTGATTGCAACTTATTCTCTAAAATACAAAGCTTATCGAGAGAATCTCAGAAACAATAAGATTTCACGAGCCAATAACCTCATAAATAAAGGAAGTTATGACACTGAAAACGAGCTTAGTCCAAAGAATTATATAAAAAAGACCTATAAGACAGAGGATGGTACTGTTGCTACGGTAAGCTGCGCTGAAATAGATAATGACAAAGTCCAGGATGAAAGCCGATTCGACGGCTTCTACTGTCTGGCCACAAACCTTTTCAGAGAGGAGTGTTCGGTTAAAGAGATTGTGGCTATTCAGGATAGGCGCTGGGAAATAGAAGAGTGCTTTAGAATAATGAAATCTGATTTACATGCCAGACCATTTTTCCATAACAAAGACCAGAGAATTAAAGCCCATTTTCTAACCTGCTTTACAGCATTACTTCTACTCAGAGGTCTGGAGAAAAAGATTGCCGATTTCAGTATGGAAAATGAACGCTATCCTGGAAGGAAATACACGATGGCAGAGCTCCTTTCTGCACTGCGCTCTATCAACCTTATCAGTATTGCCGACGGTAAAGCCTACATGCCTGACTATAAGAACAGTGAACTAATCTCAGATTTACTGGATATTTTTGAATTGGAAAAATTTAAGAATCAGATAGTCATGAAAGATGACATAAAAAAAATTTTAAAAAAATTAAAAAAATCTCCAGAGATGATTCAGGACAGTTAAAAGACAGACTAATCTCTATCCCTGATACAACAAGGGATAGGGATAAAATACATTAGTACAACTGTCGAAGTCCGGAGTGTAGTTTATATCGATGCAAAAATTTACGATTTTATTGTTTGATTTTTAATTAGTCTTAATCTGATCATATTTTTTTACGCTAACTCTAAAATTTGAAGATTTCTTTTTTGTAAAAAAGATTATTTTTATCATAAATTTCTATGTTTTAGAAAGGTTATGACATGTAATATACTATCCTCGTGGACAATAGGAAATAGAAATGGAAAAAACACAACTTGGACAGTATAGAAAACTGGTATTACTTGCCGGTGGAGCATCTGTTTTTACCGCAGTTCTTTTCATCCTGATCAAATTCGGTGTATGGATGATTTCCTCATCTACGGTTATTTTTGCATCGTTAACTGATTCTATTTTTGATTTACTGGCTTCCCTGGTAAATCTTCTTGCTCTTAAGTTTTCATTATCTCCTCCAGATGATGAACACCGATTCGGTCATCATAAATCTCAGTCTTTAGCCTCCCTGGCTCAGGCAGCTTTCATTGGAGGTTCTGCTGTTCTGCTGATTAGCCACGGCATCGAAAGATGTGTTAATCCGGTTCACATTGAGCATATTGATTTAGCCTTATACGTAAGTATTATCTGTATAATTTTTACTGTTCTTCTGGTCTTGTTTCAGACATATGTATTCAGAAAAACTCAGTCAGAGGCAATTGCAGCGGACAGACTTCACTACTTATCTGATGTAAGTCTGAATATTGGTGTTATTATTGCTCTGTTCCTAAGTAATTACGGATATGAATGGGCGGATGGATTCTTTGCCTGCTGTATCGGTCTGTTTATTCTGAAAGGTGCATATCAGATCGGAGTTGAGGCTGTTCAGACGCTTCTTGACCGTTCACTGGATCCGGTCTCAATGAATAAAATAATGCAGGCTATTGTAAGAACAGAAGGCGTTCTTTCAATTCATGATCTGAAAACACACAGTGCCGGTCCTATAATTTTTGTTCAGGGCCATATCGTGATGGACGGAAAAATGAGTCTTGAGATGGCTCATAATGTCGTTAATGAGGCCGAGCTGAATATCAGAAAGGATTTTCCTGATGCAGAGATTATTCTACATATGGAACCTGATGAAAAAGAAACCTATGAAACAGTAAATTTCGATGATTCGAAATTACAGCAAAATTAGTCAATCAGAGATAAGCAATTGGAAACACAGGCAAACAGTAATTACGAAAATCAGGTAATTGACAGATTCTGGGATGATTTTAAACAGCAGTCTCTTTCAATTATGGAGCGCGAACCGGTTCTGGCTGATTTGTTTAACAAACTTGTCTTCACATGTTCAAATTTCGATCAGTGTCTTGCAAGAATTATTTCTTCAAAACTTGCAACTCGTGAAGTTGATAAACAGCAGCTGTTTCAGGTTTGTATGCAGGCCTATGCCGAAAACCGCTGTCTTCTGGAGAATGCTATTGCTGATGTGTATGCTGTGCTTACCCGTGATCCTGCATCAAGCTCAATTGTAAGAATTCTAATGTTCCTAAAAGGTCCTCATGTTATTGAATCATGGAGAATTTCTCACTGGCTTTGGGAACAGGACAGAAAAGATCTTGCCTGCTATATTCAGAGCAGAATCTCAGATGTGTTCTCTGTTGATATTCACCCTGCAGCAAGAATCGGAAAAGGTCTGATGCTTGATCATGCAACCAATATTGTTATCGGTGAGACTGCTGTTATTGAAGATACTGTCTCTCTTCTTCATGATGTGACATTGGGTGGTACCGGAAAAGAATGCGGCGATCGTCATCCTAAGGTATGTAAGGGTGTGATGATTGGTGCCGGAGCAAAAATTCTTGGCAATATCAGAATAGGTGAAGGTGCAATTGTTGGTGCTGGTTCAGTTGTTCTTGCTGATGTTCCTGCCCACACAACTGTTGTAGGTGTACCTGCAAGAGTTATCGGTCATCCTCAGATGGAAATGCCTTCACTGGATATGGATCAGACATTCAAGGGCTGTAAATCTGACAATACCGATTTATGTCCGGGGATCCACATTAAACAGGTTTAATAATACGGCAATAATAGTTTAAAAGTAATATTTTATAGATTTAAAACTTGCCGTAATAAGACTGTCGATTAAACTTAATATACACGACAGTTAAAAGGAAAACTCATGCGAATTTGCGATTTACTAAATCCACAGTCTGTTAGATTAAATGTTGAGGTATCGACAAAAGAGCAGGCTATCAATAATCTTGTTGATTTAGTTGCAGAAAGCGGTTGTCTGAATGATGCCGAGCGTTACAGAACCGCTGTATTTGATAGAGAAGCTAAGGTTTCAACCGGTTTAGGCGAGGGTGTCGCAATCCCTCACGCAAAGAGTGCAGGTGTAACAAAGCCTGCTTTAGCTGCCATGGTGGTTCCTCAGGGCGTTGAATTTGACAGTCTTGATGGAAAACCTGCCAAGCTTTTTTTTATGATTGCTTCTCCTCATCAGGCTTCTGATGCTCATCTTGATGTTTTAGCACGTCTATCAACTCTGCTTATTTCTGAGGAATTCAGAAATTCTCTTAATTCAGCTCAGAGTGTTGATGAGTTTTTAAGAATAATCAACAAGGCTGACGAAGTTGAAATTGAAAAGGAAAAACAGCGTCAGCAGAAACTCAAGGAAGCTGAGGAAGAAAAACTTTCAGAACAAAGCAAAGAAACTTCATCCAACATAGGTTATTACGATATCGTTGCCGTGACCGCATGTCCTGCTGGTCTTTCTCATACCTATATGGCTGCCGAGGCTCTGGAAAAACAGGCCAAGGAGATGGGAATTTCCATTAAGGTGGAAACCGATGGTGCTGCCGGTAACAGAAACAAACTTCTTCCAGAAGAGATTTCAAAGGCAAAGGCTGTTATTGTTGCAGCTGACCGTATCGTTGATATGGACAGATTCCTTGGCAAGCCATTAATTCGTGTTGGCGTTGTTGAAGGTATCAGACGTCCAAAGAATCTTATTAAATCAGCTTTAGATCCGAAGTGTCCTAAATATCAGTCCGGTTTCTTAGGTTCAACCTCTGTTTCAATGCGTCTGTATCGCCATTTAATGTCGGGAATGGCTTATCTGATGCCTCTTGCCGCTACAGCTGGTATTTTATCCGCCTTTGCAAGGCTGGATATTGTTAATGATACCCAGTTCGGATTCTTCTTTGATCGTGTCGGATACAGTATCGGAACTCTTCTTTTCCCAATATTAAGTGCTTTTATTGCATACTCAATAAGAGGCAGAACCGCACTGGTTGCCGGATTTACCGGCGGTGTTATGGCTGATCTTGGAGGAAGCGGTGTTATCGGTGCTGTTGTAAACGGCTTCGTCGGTGGAGCTGTGGCCCTTCTGACTACACTCTTTGCCGGAAGGTTCCTAAAAGGACATGATGCGACGGTGGCTCTGCTTTTATATCCTCTGATGGGAGCTCTGGGAACAGCTGCAATTGCAGTGTTCTTCACCAATATTCCCGCTCAGTTTGTTGATAGCTATATTAATTCATTCTTTGCCGAATCATCGGTGTATACGCTTGTCTTTATAGGTGCTCTGCTGGCTGGAATGATGTCGTTTGATATGGGCGGACCAATCAACAAGATGGCTTATGCAATTGGTGTTCTGTTCCTTGCTGACTGCCTTCCTGAGCAGGGACCAGGTGGAATGGTTATGGCATCTATTATGGCCGGAGGTATGGTTCCTCCTATAGCCGCCGCTCTTGCAAGCATACTGATTCCACAGGTATTTTCCGAGAAGATTAATTCTCTGAGATATATAACTCTTGGAAAGGGACTTGTATTTATAACCGAGGGTATTATTCCTTATCTTCAGAAAAATCCTCGTGCCATGAGAACTGCATGTGTCTGCTGTTCAGCTCTGACCGGTGGTTTATCAATGTATTTTAAGTGCTCAATATGTGCACCTCACGGAGGTGTATTCATTATTCCTCTGTGTGATCATCCTGTTCAGTATGTTATGTCTATGCTGGCTGGAATTGTTGTAGGAATCTTCGCCTTTTCTATTATTCATCTGAGAACTTCAGACAAGGAAACAGCGAATATAGCGGTGTCATCTGACAGTAATTAGAATAGCGGAATCTGAATACTGAATTGAAAAAGCCTTTTCTCTGGAAAAGGCTTTTTACTATCTACTTGAGAGAGGTTAATGCAGTTTCGAGTCTTTGTCTCCAGGTCTGCAGAATCTCTTTCTGATGCTGATTCTCTTCCTGAAGCTGAGCCATTTCTCTGCGAATTGACTCTAACTCTTTATTTTTCTGATTGAGAGTTTTTTCTGTTTCCAAAAGACGTTCTGAAAACTGTGTGCAGAGCACACACAGTTCATCTAACTGCTCTAAAAGGAGCTTTTCTTTTGGAGTGAGTTTCTTTTCAATCACTACAGTATGTACCTGCTTACATCTTCATTCTCAACAAGGTCACCCAGATGCTCATCAACGTATTTATCATCGATAATCACTGTGCTTCCTGCCTTATCAGGAGCAGAGAAGGAAACTTCTTCCAGGATTTTCTCCATTAGGGTATGAAGTCTTCTGGCTCCGATGTTTTCAGTTTTTTCGTTAACCTTGAATGCATCCTCTGCAATTCTCTTAATAGCAGATTCCTCGAATTTTACGGTTACGTTTTCTGTTCCCAGCAGCAGTTCGTACTGTTTGGTCAGACTGTTGTTAGGCTCTTTTAAAATTCTCTCAAAGTCATCTGAGGTCAGAGCTGACAGTTCAACTCTGATTGGAAGTCTTCCCTGTAATTCTGGGATCAGATCTGATGGCTTTGACATCTGGAATGCACCTGATGCGATGAACAGCACATGGTCTGTCTTTAACATTCCGTATTTGGTGTTTACAGATGATCCTTCAATTAGAGGAAGCAGGTCACGCTGTACACCCTGACGTGATACTACGCCTCTATCAACACCGCCTTCCTGACAGATCTTGTCGATCTCATCGATGAAGACAATGCCGTTGTTCTCTGCAAGCTCAATAGCCTTTGTTCTTAAATCATCATTCTGAGTAAGCTTAGCAGCCTCTTCCTCTAACAGGATCTTGAAGGCCTCGCTGATCTTCATCTTTTTGGTGGTTTTCTTACGGGCATGCATTGAGTCAAAAATAGACTGAAGCTGATCGTTGATTTCATCCATTCCTGGAGCTCCACCGATAACATTTACAGTTGGACTCTTATCAGAAATCTCGATTTCAATCTCTTTGTCATCGATTGAGTGTTCTCTTAGCTTCTTTCTGAACATCTGTCTTGCAGAAGAATTGTTCTTCTCTTCTTCTGTTGCACTTGGATTTGGAAGCAGGGCATCAAGAATTCTTTCCTCTGCAGCATCTTCTGCCTTAGCTCTGTTGTGCTTGAAAGCCTCTTCCTTAACCATTTTCATAGAAACTTCTGCAAGCTCTCTGATAATGGATTCCACATCCTTACCGACATATCCAACTTCGGTATATTTGGTTGCTTCAACCTTTACGAAAGGAGCCTTAGCCAGTTTAGCAAGTCTTCTTGCAATCTCAGTTTTACCTACACCGGTTGGTCCGATCATAAGAATATTCTTTGGAACAATTTCTGTTCTCAGATCTTTACCGATCTGCATTCTTCTCCAACGGTTTCTTAGAGCAATAGCAACTGCTTTCTTAGCTTCTTTCTGACCGATAATATATTTGTCTAATTCGCTAACAATTTCGCGAGGTGTTAATTCTGACATCTTTATTAGTTCTCTAGAGTTTCGATAATATGATTTTCGTTTGTGAACACACAAATGTTGCAAGCGATATCAAGAGATTTCTTAACAATATCAACTGCAGATAAATCAGTGTTTTCTACAAGAGCTCTTGCTGCTGCCAATGCATAGTTTCCACCTGAACCTGTTGCAAGAACATCATCGTCCATCTTCACAACATCACCGGTTCCGGTAATCATCAGAGAGTCTTTTTTATCTGCAACAATAAGAATAGCTTCAAGTTTTCTTAAAGCTCTGTCTGAACGCCACAGCTTTGCCAGTTCGATACTGGCTTTTTCCAGTATTCCCTGATGCTCCTCAAGCTTCTTTTCGAAAAGATCTAAAAGAGTGAATGCATCAGCGGTTGATCCTGCAAATCCAGCGATAACCTTTCCGTGGAAAATCTTTCTAACTTTTCTGGCATTGCCTTTAAGTATGGTGCTCTGACCCATTGTTACCTGGCCATCACCACCTACAGCAACGACACCATTTCTTCTAATTGATACGATAGTTGTCATTTAATAATCCTTATTCTGTTTCTAGCTGGCATTCATCAACCAAAGATAGTTTGTCCATTTTTTCAAATGCACTCACAGCCTCATCTCTTGATTTGAATGGACCTATTTTTAGTGTGAAGTTGCCATTTTTTTCAACCGCAGAAGAGATTAGACCTGCAGAAAAGGCCAGTGTAGCCTTGTGCTCGGATGCATCCTTCTGTGATTTGTATTTGCCGCAGTAAAGGTATGTTCCCTTTGACTGTACGGTCTGATCTGAATTCTCTGCCTGATGTGCCTGAGCTGAGTCTTCATTCTGAGTTGGCTCTTCGATGTTTGCCTCGTCAGCCTGGGTATCAGGGGCACTGTATTCCTCAGTCAGTTCTTCTGTTTGAGCTTTATTTTCTGATTCAGGTTTATTCTGAATCTGTAGAGAGGTTTCATCATCTGCAGAAGGTGTAACCGCAACTGCATTATTGTCGGCAAATGATACTTCCTCATTGGAAGAGGAAACATCATTTGGATGAAGCATCATTGTGTTATTGTTCTGTTTGGATGGAACAAGCATCAGACAAATTAAAATAAAAACCAGTAAACCGATTCCGCAGACAGTTAGATTTTTATATTTAATTTTTGAATTTTCATTCTTTTTTAGTAAAAATTCCTTGGTTTTATTAAAGTAAACCAGTAATGCTTGTTTGTACTTATCCACTCTTACATTTGCTCCATTACATTAATTCCCAGAAGACCAAGACCCTGTTTCAGAACTTTTGCAGTAACTTCACACAGTGCCAGTCTGCTCTGCTTGGTTTCCATGTCTACTGAATCCTTCAGTACTGGGCAGGCCTCGTAGAAATGCATAAATAGATTTGATAATTCAAATAGATAATTGCATAGTAGATTTGGAAGAGCCTTATTGCCAACACTGTATACAGCTTCTGAGAAAGCCAGCAGCTTGTTTGCAAGATCTTCTTCAGCCTCACAGCCGATGATAATCTTGCCTGGTTTGATGTCTTCTGCCTTACGGAAGATTGCTCTGATTCGGCTATATGCATACTGAAGATATGGAGCTGTATTGCCTTCAAATGACAGCATCTGATCCCAGTCGAAGATATAGTCAGTAGTACGGTTTTTGCAAAGGTCTGCATACTTAACAGCACCCATTGCAATGTTATGAATAACAGTCTCTTTATCTGCATCAGAAAGGGTAGAGTTTCTGTCTGCAAGCAGAGCCTTTACTCTTGATTCTGCCTCATCCAGAACGTCTCTTAGCTTAACGGTGCCGCCAGATCTTGTCTTGAAAGGCTTACCGTCTTTTCCTAACATCATTCCGAAAGGACAGTGCTCTAAAGATACATTCTTGTTTGTATAACCTGCCTTTTCACAGATTGCCCAAACAGTTTCAAGATGCTGCTGCTGGCGAGAATCTGTGAAGTAAAGAATTCTGGTAGCCTTTAAGTTTTCAACTCTGTATTTGATACATGCAATATCAGTTGTTGTATACAGATAACCGCCGTCATTCTTTCTTACGATGTTTCCTAAAGGATTGCCTTCCTTATTCTTGAACTGAGGAAGGTATACAACGATTGCATCCTGATCTTCCTGAGCGATTCCCTTGTTCATCAGGTCCTCAACTACACCTGGAAGCATATCGTTATATAGGCTCTCGCCCATGATATCCTTGTCAGATAAGGTTACGTCCAGTCTGTCGTATAGCTTCTGATTCTGAACCATGGTCATGGTTACAAGCTTCTTCCACATGGTGCGGCAGTATTCGTCGCCACCCTGAAGCTGAACAACATAACTTCTTGCTTTTACAGCAAATTCTTCATCTGTGTCGTAGCATTCCTTTGCTTCACGGTAGAATGCTTCAAAGTCTGATAAATCCATGCCGACACCAGACTCATTTTCTTTTTTCTCCAGGTAGGCAATCAGCATACCGAACTGGGTTCCCCAGTCACCGATGTGGTTAGCACGGATAACCTTATTACCTAAAAACTCAAGAACTCTAACAACAGCATCACCGATAACAGTTGAACGGATGTGGTGAACTGCCATTTCCTTTGCTACGTTTGGTGCTGAATAATCAACAACGATAGTGTCTGGATTGCTGATTTCCTTAACGCCTAAACGGGCATCTTTGTTCATGGCCTCAAGAGCGGTTGCAATTGAATCCTTGTTGGCGAAGAAATTAATAAATCCTGGACCTGCAATTTCGATTTTAGAAATATGAGAATCACTAGGAATATTATCAATAATATCCTGAGCAATCTGTCTTGGATTCTTCTTTAGAGGCTTTGCCAACATCATTGCAATATTGGATGCAAAATCACCGTGAGCTCTGTCTTTTGTGCGGTCAACCCGGATATTGTTTAGTAATTCAGGGCTAATTGAATTGTCTTTATTTAATGATGAAATGCTTTCTCTAATTAAATTTTCAATGATTTGTTTCATAAATTTCTGCGAATAGAAGCCAGCTTATATACAGCTGAGAAAACTCGCACCTCTAGTTTAATTTCAAATAAATTAATTCTTGCTTTAGCAGTTTCACTGATTCAATCCATATAGATATTGATCACTGACCGCAGAGTACCAAACATCTGTTTATTTAATGGTGAATCGCTATAACATAATGAAAATCATTATTTTTTTACTGCAATTCAACGAATTTATTCACAATGACAAATTAATTTGTCTGAATAAAGAAAAAATTTTTTGAGAAGAATACCATAAAATGCGCCTAGCACATAATTATTGGATCAACTTCAATAGCGAATCTTAAATCCTGAGATAAGGATTGTTCTGCAACTATATTTCTTACTTCGGTTAAAAACATATTCAAGGTTTTTCTGCTTAAACATGTAACCAGCATATGAAAATGGTAACGATTCTGCTGTTTTTCCATTTTATCAGACATAACAGGCGTTATTGCTATATTTGAATATTTATTAAGTACACTTATTAATTCTGAGTGCAGTTTATTCAAAAACGAAAATGCTGTTATACGTTCAGAACTGTTGCTTAATATAAATGCCTGATAAGTATATGGGGGCAGCATCAGGTTTTTTCTAGTCTTCAGCAGGTCTTCTGCAATATTAAGGTAGGAGCATTCAGGATTAATCAATTGGTTTATAAGTAAATTGTCTTTGTGATGAGTCTGAATGATTACTCGCCCTTTTTTATTTCCTCTGCCGGATCGTCCTGATACCTGGGTTAAAAGCTGAGCTGCATTTTCAAGTGATCTGAAATCATCTGAAAACAGTGAAGAGTCTATATCAAGAATGCCTACCAGAGTAACGTTAGGGAAATCATGACCTTTAGCCAACATCTGAGTTCCGATAACAATCTGGGATTTTCCTGAGGTAATTCTGTTCAATCTGCTTTCAAGCTGAGCTTTTGTTGTTACAACATCTCTGTCGATGCGTTCTATACCTATATCAGGATATCTTGTTTTTAGGTAATCGCTTACCTGTTCTGTGCCAAATCCCTGTTCAAACAGTGCATCACTCTGGCAGTTCGGGCAGACTTTC
>JAEEGL016072830.1_pt1 | contig 11945 bp, 7 predicted proteins | sample 9134231 | NCBI WGS metagenome assembly JAEEGL01 (sample SAMN16246548, study PRJNA631951) | gut metagenome | biome: gut microbiome; feature: rumen; material: fiber-attached | host: Bos | place: Iran: Karaj | collected 2018-10 | reverse complement strand
TGATGACGTCCGCGTTTGTCGGTTTCCATGTATACGGGTGCGGCGGTGTAGTCTTTGATGTCTGCGCCTGTTGCGAGGCTTGCCGCACGGATTGCCCTTGAAGCGTTGTCTTCAACAAGTTCTTCGCCAAAAGCGTTGATAAAATGTTTTGTTCTGCCGGTGATTTTTATTTTGTAGGGACGCACTTGCGTAAATTCTACCGTATCACCGATTATGTAACGCCACAGACCGCCGTTTGTGGAGATAACTACTGCATAGTTGACACCCGTCTTGACATCGCAAAGTGGCACCGCTTTTCTGTCGGGTTTTGAAAAATCCGACATCGGGATAAATTCGTAATAGATTCCGTTGTCAAGCATTAAGAGCATATCGTCGGTTTTTTGGTCATCTTGGAAAGCGAAAAAACCTTCCGAGGCGTTGTATGTTTCGAGATATGTCATTTTGTCTGACGGGATAAGTTTCTCGTACTGAGCGCGATACGGCTTAAAACTTACTCCACCGTGCATAAAAAGACTAAGATTTGGCCAAACCTCAGAAATATTGTTTTTACCTGTTAATTCGAGAATTTTTCTCATTAACACGAGAGTCCAAGACGGCACGCCGGAAATGCTCGTAACGTCTTCTTTACAGACGGCCTTAGCCATCGCCTCTATTTTTTTGTCCCAATTTTCCATAAGAGCGATTTCGATGTCAGGTGTTCGGCGTTTTCTTACCCATGACGGCAGGTTTGAAATCAGCACAGCCGAGAGGTCGCCGCAAAAAATATCTTCGCCGAGTTTGTTAACTTGTCTTGACCCGCCTATTGCGAGAGCCTTGCCAGTAAAAGCCTTTGTGTCGGGAAACTGTTTCAGATAAACCGACAAAACGTCTTCTCCGCCGTCAAAATGACATTTTTTGAGGCTTTCTTTTGTTATTGGGATATATTTTGAACGGTCGTCGGTTGTGCCGGAACTCATTGCAAACCACTGTGTTTTTTGAGGCCAAAGGATATTTTGTGCCCCTTTTGCAACTTTTTCGATATAGGGTTTGAGGCTTTCGTAAGGGCTCAGCGGTACGCGCTCCGAAAAAGCGGCAGGTCCGTTTTTCAAAATGTCGTTAAAGCCGAACTCTTTTCCAAATTCGGTTTTCAATGCTTTCTTTATCAGAAAGTTAAACATTTTGAACTGTGTTTCGTCAGGGTATTTTTTGTACATTTCCACCCTGTTAAAGTTTCCTCGCAAATACAGCGATATAAAAGTGTTTGTTAATGACATCGTTTTGTGTTTAAAGTCGTCGCGGCAAATTTAAATAAAAATCTTGAAACTTCAATCAAAAAAAATTTTATTTGTTTTTACGATATATCAAAAACTTTTCTATAAATCTCAAAATTTTTTGAGCCAATTATGTATGGAATCTCAAAGTTTTTTTCGCTGATTATGTATGGAATCTCAAAATTTTTTTCAGTGAATAATGTATGAAATCTCAAAGTTTTTGTTTGCAATTTTAATTTGTTGGATTGAGCCGTATATTTTGATACAATTATTTTTTAGAAAAACCTTTTTCATTCCAAAAAACTTTTATATATTTGGCATGTCTTATAGAAATTTGATAATGTTAATTGAACAAACAACAACATACGCATACAAACTCAAATACCTTGAAAATCCATCATTTGACAAGGTAAAGAATTTGGCAAAGAAGTTTATTGATGAATTGCCGCAGGAACTCGTTGACGATTTGTACAACTCCATCAACCGTGGCGTTGACATCCTTAAAACCGAGCCTGAAATGTTGGTGTATCTGTACTCTTTTGGTAATATGCACCAAGCGAAACTCAACAAGGCTTTTGAAAATATTCCTGAAATTTTGTTTGACCAACCCGAAATCAACATCATTGACTACGGCTGCGGACAAGCCATTGGTACAATGTGTTATGTTGATTGCATCAAACAAAAAGGTGTCTCGCAGAAAGTTAAACGGGTTACATTGATTGAACCCTCAGAAATTTGCCTAAAACGTGCCGCGCTCCACGTTTCAAAATTTTGTCCTGATGCAGAGATTGTAACTGTAAATAAAACCTTTGACGACCTCAACGCCGCCGATATAGTTTGTGATGAAGAAATCCCGACTCTCCATATATTATCGAATGTGTTGGATTTGTTGGATTTTGATTTGGAAAGATTTGTGGAGTTGATAAGCGATAATTTAAAAGGATACAATCAGTTTGTTTGTGTCGGACCGTATTTTGGTTTTTCGGACAAAGACAAACGGATGGAGAATTTGTGCGTGCTTTTAAACGGAGATGAGAATTTTTGTCAGTTTTATGACAAATATGAACTCAATCACAATAGACCTTGGACAGCACAAATCTGGTGTTTTTCGGTAGGAGAATTGGAGGAGAAGTTGTCAACAAAAGTAACGGATGAGGATATTGAAAATGGGGTTAAAGACGAGTTTGGTGTGATTTATAGTAGGGATGGAAAAAGGTTGTTGAAATGCAAGAATAAGGAATTGAAAATTTATATTATCAAGAATGGTACAAAGGTGATTTGTGGTGAGGCTTTTGAGATTTGTAAATCTTTACAACAAATTACTATTCCAAATTCGGTAACGAGTATTGGAATTAATCCTTTTGTTGGATGTTTGTTGCTTACATTGGAAAGTCAGTCATTTCGTTTTATTGTTGACCATGGTTTATTGATTGATAGAAAAGAACATAGTATTATTTCTTATATTGGTAATAGTAAAAATATTACTATTCCAAATTCGGTAATGAGTATTGGGGATTGGGCTTTTTATCTTTGTGGATCTTTACAACAAATAACTATTCCCAATTCGGTAACGAGTATTGGTGATATGGCTTTTTTTTGTTGTTCATCGTTACAACACATTACTATGCCAAATTCGGTAACGAGGATTGGTAATATGGCATTTTATGTCTGTAAATCGTTGCAACAAATTACTATTCTAAATTCGATAACGAGTATCGGGATTAGTCCTTTTTCAGGATGTTCGTCGCTTACATTAGAAAGTCAGTCGTTACGTTTTATTATTGAAAATGTTTTTTTAATAGATAGAAAAGAACAGACTATAATTTCTTATATTGGTGATAATGATAATATTACTATTCCCAATTCGGTAACGAGTATTGGCGCTAGTGCTTTTGGTCTTTGTAAATCGTTACAACATATTACTATTCCCAATTCGGTAACGAGTATTGGTAATGTTGCATTTGGTAAATGTGAATCGTTGCAACAAATTACTATTCCAAATTCGGTAACGAGTATTGGAGAGTCGCCTTTTTATGATTGTAAATCATTACGACAAATTACTATTCCAAATTCGGTAACGAGTATTGGAAAATGGGTCTTTGATGGGTGTACATCTTTGCAGCAAATCATCATCCCCGAGGGCAGTGAGGAAAAATTCAAACAAATGTTGCCGGAAGTATTGTGGGACAAATTGTATTATCTGAAAAAAGCGATAGTCCAACCAAATGATGAAAAATCCGGAAATAATAATTATCCTTTTTAACGAACAATAATTTAATTACTTATGGACGAAATCATACCCTATGCTCACTCAAACGACATATTTGAGGATGCGAAACAGATAATACTTTCGGCGAGAAAGCGGGCGTACAAGGCGGCGGACACGTCGCTGATTATGCAGAATTGGCTGTTGGGCAAACGAATCGCCGAAGAAGTCCTCGGCGGCGAGGACAGGGCTAAATATGGTGCGGAAGTTATAAAAAAACTGTCGGTAAAACTCACCAACGAATTTGGTAAAGGATTTACCGACAATAACTTATATTATTTCAAACAGTTTTTTGAGTTTTTCCCTGAGATTTTCCACGCAGTGCGTGGAAAATCTTATATACAAAACTTGACTTGGACACATTTCCGTATTTTGTTGCAAGTGGACGACCCGATTGCACGCGAATGGTACCTAAACGAGGCTTCAACACAAACTTGGTCGAGCCGTACCCTTCAACGCAACATTTCTACGCAATACTACCACCGTTTGCTTGCCTCGCACAACAAAACTGTGGTAGAAAACGAAATGAAGGTCAAAACCTCTGAGTATCAAAATGATAAATTAGAATTTATCAAAAATCCTGTGATAGCGGAGTTTTTGGGACTTGTACCGAATTCCGACTTTTCGGAATCGGAACTTGAATCGTCAATCATTACCAACTTGCAAAAGTTTTTGATGGAACTTGGCAAGGGTTACGCTTTTGTGGCGCGTCAGCAACATATCCATACAGAGAAAAAGGATTATTTCATCGACCTCGTTTTTTACAATTACATTCTCAAATGTTTTGTGCTTATTGACCTGAAAATTGGCACGGTAACACATCAGGACGTAGGCCAAATGGATATGTACGTGCGTATGTACGACGAAATCAAAAAGTCCGCCGACGACAATCCGACCATCGGCATCATTCTTTGTTCCGATACTGATGAGGATATTGCTCGTTATTCAATACTCAAAGGCAATGAACAATTGTTTGCCACAAAATACAAAACCTATCTTCCGTCAGATGAGGAACTTCGCCGCGAAATAACTCGCCAAAAAGAATTGTTTTACCTCCAACATCCTAATTTGAAGAATGTCAACTAAACCCTCCATCCGTTTCTACCACGACCGCGAAATCCGTGCCTTGTTGTATGATGACAATTCCATCGACGGGCAGAGCCGCAAAAAGGCGTACACTTTTATAGAAAGCAATCTTGTGGCGGCCAGCGACGTCGGCACAGTGAAGGCGTTGCAGCAAATCCACGCTTATATCTTTGGCGGATTGTACGATTTTGCGGGCAAAATCCGCACTAAGAGTATTTCAAAAGGCGGAACGATGTTTTGTCTTGCGGAATATTTGCAGGACAATCTTAAAAACATCGAAAAAATGCCACAAAATACTTTTGACGAAATTGTCAGCAAATACGTTGAAATGAATGTTGCGCATCCTTTTATGGAGGGCAACGGTCGCAGTACAAGAATTTGGCTCGATTTGATTTTCAAAAAGTCTTTGAAAAAATGCGTCGATTGGAGCCAAATCGACAAAAATGATTATCTTAACGCAATGCAAAAAAGCATCGTTGACGATTCAGCAATCCGGTCGCTGCTCCACAACGCACTGACAGACAGAATAAACGACCGTGAACTTTTTATGAAGGGCATTGATTATTCATATTATTATGAACAAAACAACTAACGCGCCCGTCATCATTTCGGCGAGCCGCAGCACCGACATTCCGCCAAATTATTTCAGCCGTAAGAATGTCCTCAACGCCGAAATGACCGATGCACAGCAAAACGAAATTGTTGACGGTTTGCGCAAATGTCAGGCGGCTTGGAGAGAAAAAGGTTGGGACATCACGCTTGCTACTTGCGCTTAGCAAGGTGATTTTCAAGGTGTTGTACAACACTTGCCGCCATTTTTGCGTTTATTGTTATGCAAATACAAGTCGCGAAGCCGTTCTAAAAAACAAGGATTTGTTCTTGTTGAAATTTGAAGTTGGAAAGCAAATCTTCACGTTTCGTGATAGACAACGGAATGGGAATGTGATGGTCGTTGTGATGCGCTTCAACAAATTTTCATCCTAGAAGACAGTAAAGAACATTTCAAGCAAATGTTACCGGAAGAATTGTGGGACAAATTGTTTTGTGAGAAAAAAACGGTTGAACCACAGGTATATGATTTGCCTTTTTAATCTATAAAATCTAAAAAACACTTAAATATCTTTGCAAAATAAACTTTTATGTTTATTTTTGCATTGTACTATAAAGGGTAAAAGCAATGGAAAGAGACTTGTTTATAGAACTGTTGGAAGATGGTGAAAAGGTCAGCCTTTATTCGCCGCATTTTGACGGAGAGGAATATACGGAGTTTGAAAAATTCCTTTTGGAATACAAGGACAAATATCCTGATGACGTTCGGCAATTGGTTTATCGGCTTGACATCATTAAACGTGATGGAGCGGAAGACAGTCATTTCCGCTATGAAGGAACGCGCCGCGACCGTGTAATGGCTTTGCCATCGCATCTTGAAACAACATCGTTGCGCCTTTATTTGCTAAATATTAAGGCAAAAATCTTGATTCTTGGAAACGGCGGTCTGAAAAGCACTGCGACATACCAACAAGATGCTCATTTGCACAAATGCGTTCAGACACTTCAAAAGATTGATATTCAGATGAAGCAAATGGAGAAACAAAAAGTCATTACTGTAAAAGGCACAAAATTGTTTGGAACACTTACATTTACAATTGACGATTAAAACCAAAAAACTATGAAAACAAATCCAATTCTCGACGAGATTCGTCAAACCATTCCGCCTGAAATGAAATTGCGGATGGAAATTTCGGTAGCGATTGCCAACCGAATCTACGACATCCTACACGAAAAAGGTTTGTCGCAAAAAGATTTTGCGCGTATGATGGGCAAAACTGAAACAGAAGTTAGTCGTTGGTTGTCAGGCACTCACAATATGACTATGGCTACAATCTGCAAAATTTCATCGGTTTTAGGCGAAGATATTATTTGCGTGAAACCAAGAGTAAAAGTTAAAATTCCGGAAAGGCGGATTTCATAGGTAAGCAAAGAGAAACAATGCCTTTATTGCCGCGTTTTTATAACACCGCTTTCAACTCTGCTGTCCCGGTGATTACGGCTTTGGAGTTTTGCGGCTTTCTGGTCTCGAAGTCGAGGTTTAGAAAAAGGTGTTTTGAAAGTTTGTACGATGAGGTTATGTTTATAACAAAATTTCCACCCGCGTTTAGACCTTCCGAAATTTGATACATAACCGACTGATTTATATTGTTTTTGATCCTGTTAAAAACGTATTTGGCGCAAAACATAAAACTCCCTTTTTCTTCTTTTTCGTAATTCAATGCGGCAGAAAAAAAGTTTTGAAAGGCTTTTTCTCCGCTGAAAATTTTTGTCTTAAAAGTATAATCCGCCGAGGGAGTCAAACCGTTTTCAAATTCTTTTTTTATTGTGCTTTGATGTTCGTGTGATAAGAGACGGTAATTTTTTTCGGTGAAAAACTCAGAAAAATATCCGCTGATTTTTTTTGTATATTGCTGTTTTAAAGTTGTTTTGCCGATTTTTTTCTCCAAAAACAGCGACGGAGAATTCGTGAAAAATTCTTCGTTTCCGTATATAGTCCGCATATTGTTTTCTGAGGAAAAAGTGTTGAAGCCGGTCCATAAATCATTAAATAAAAATATTTTTGAGGAAAAATTTTGTGAGAAGTTTTTGTTGAAACTTTTTTCAATGACGGCTTTTATGTTATAAGAAAACATTAATCTTGATAATAAAAAGGATATTTTTTTATTGGTTTGCTTTCCCGAAAAACTCGTTGAAAAATCTATTTTGTGATTTGTAGTATTAACAAACTTTCCTGTATGTATAAAATATTTTACATAATCAGCGTCTGTTTTGTAATATGATTTTTCAAACTCGTTTATATCTTCTTTGCCGTCGCCGTTGTAATCCTGCCAAGTGAAATAACCATTTCCGGGAGTAGTTTTTAGAAATTTGTACGCTAATTCTTCTGCTTGACCTGAATGAGAATTATAGTTTGTGCTAATTGTTAACTGCTTATTAAACAAATAGATAAAACTTTCTATATCCGACGAAGAAGTTTGGTAATCACCGCTTGTAGTTTTAAAAATTTCTAACATTTTCAGCCGGTAAAAATCTTTTTTCTCTGACAAAAAATCAAAGGTCAAAAACCTTGAAAAAACGCCGTCGGAGGTTTTTCTGTCGGTTGCGGAGAGTTTTGCGCCGCCGCTTTCAAAATTTCTTTTTACAAAAACGCTGAAATCTCTGTAATCTTTTTTTGTAAATCCTAATCCTAAGTCAAATTTTTTGATATGAAACACCGACGAAAAGTCCCCGTGAAAATATTCTCGCACGGTGTCAAATCTTGTATTTTCATAATATTCTACTTTTAACGAAGTCGTATTTTTTTGCCCTGAATAATTTGTGTTAAAAATATTTCCGCAACCTTTCATAAAGTTTTTTATATCAGAAAATATAAGTTTGTAGTTTGTCTTTAATTTTTCTGAACCATAACCAAATTTAAGTCCGTAAAACATTTCGGCGGAATTTTTTTCGTAATTTTCTATCTTCCAGACTTCTGAAAAATCCGTGTCTTTGTATTCGCTTTCGGAAGAGAATTTGTCGCTGAAATAGTCTGCAAAAACCGCCAAAGAAAGGTTTTGGTCTTTTTGTTTTAAAAAATCGCGGCTGATTTCGAGTTTTTCGGCGAGGGAATTTTCGGCGGCGTTTTCCAAGCGGTTTTCGGTTTGTTTTGACAAAACGGTTTCGGTCTTTACGTTGAGTTTTTTTTCGGGCGATTGGTTAATGGAAAAAAATAAAAAATCTTTTTTTTGCGGTTTGTTTTTCAGGGTGTCGGCTATGTTTTTTACGCCGTCAAACTCCGAAACGTAACCGATATTAAAAGCCGTGTTTCCGCTTTTCAGCCCCGCAGCGGCGTAGAGAAAATAATTGTCAAACGAAGTTTCGGCGTATTCAAATTCCGCCGTAATTTTGCTTTGTTTGCTGATAATGTGCTTGTTAGCAAAAACCACCGACCCCGAATTATAGTCTATCGTGTAATCTTCTTCGGCGGTTAAAAGCCTGTTGTCAAGAAAAATTTTTTCCGTTCCCGTCAAAATGATTACCGAGTTGAGACTGTCTTTTGGTTTTAAGTAATACGGACCTTGCGAGTTGTCAAAACCGTAAAACTCTATTCTCTGAAATTTGCCTTTTGTTTCGGAAAAACTGCTTTCAAAAGTAAGTGTGTCGTGATTTTTAGGCGTGGAGTTAACGGAAAAGAAATTAAGTCCGCGTATTTTTTTTGAAAAATTCAATATTTTAGAATCCTCTTTTTTTACAACGATGTCGCCAGCAAAAAGTGCCGTTGAATCCTTTGAAACACCAATTTTAAAATTGTTCAATTCCGAAATTTGGTCTGTTGCGCCCAAATCGTCAACAGGCATATCAAAGTTTTGAACCTCCGCCTCAATTTTTACTCCGCTTTCGGTGATATTTGAAACGCGGAAATCGGAAACCGTGTTTTGAGAAAAATTTTTGTTGTTGCCGCCTGTTGCCGATTGAGAAATGTAACCGTCGCCCAAAATTTCAGCAGAAGTTTTTTCTTCTTGGATTTTGGTCTCAGGCGCAATTCCTAAAAGTTGTTTTTGCGGTTCGGAAACTTCCAAGCGGATATGAATTTCGGTGGTATCGTGTAAGAAATAATCTTTTTTCAAAAACTCCTGCGAAAGGCTCACAAACGGCAAAAACAACAAAATTAGCAGTGCCGGAATTTTTACCGGCATCATATTTCGTTATAAAACGTGTCTCTTTCTATCGGTGTAAGTCCGGCGGATTTTATCAGGTTTTCCAACTCTTCAACCGTCATTACTGTTTTGCCTTCAACGCCCGCCATGGAATAAATTTTAGTGGAATCGTTTACCGTGCCGTCAATGTCGTCGGCACCGTATTGAAGTGCAAGTTTTGTCATTTCTTGTCCTGACATTACCCAATAGGCTTTTATGTGAGGAAAATTGTCAAGAAAAATCCTCGATACGGCGTAGTTTTTAAGGTCTTCGGTCAGCGGCACTTCGCCGACTTTTGACATAGAATTGTTTTCTTTGCGGTATTTCAGCGGGATAAAAGCCGAAAAGCCGTGGGTTTTGTCTTGTAAATCCCTGAGCCTGAGAAGGTGGTCGATACGGTTTTCGTAACTTTCTTTATGGCCGTAAAGCATTGTGGCATTGCTCGGTATGCCGAGAGAATGTGCCGTTTCGTGAATTTTTAGCCAAACTTCGGATTTGGTTTTTTCAGGACAGATTTCTTGTCGTAAGGTTTCGTCAAAAATTTCCGCACCGCCGCCCGGAATACATTCCAAACCATTCATTTTTAACTTTTTAAGACCGTCATAAAGACTGAGTCCGGCTTTGTTGATCATGTATTCTATTTCAACGGCAGTAAAAGCCTTTACAACAATTCCGGGAATTATTTTTTTGACCTCGCGCATAAGACGGCAATAATATTCAATGTCTCTTTCGGGGTGAACGCCGCCGACGATATGCACTTCTGTTGCCCGCGAATTTTTATAAACACTTACACGTCTTAAAATCTCTTCAAACGGCAATTCCCACGCTTTGGAATCTCCTTTCGGCTTTTTGTACGAACAGAATTTACAGTTGTTGATACAGACGTTAGTCGGCTCGATGTGAAAATTTCTGTTGTAAAAAACTTTTGTTCCGCTTTTGCGTTTTTTGATTTCAAAGGCTAACATTCCAAGCAGCGAGAGCGGAGCCTCTTTGTACAAAAGAACACCTTCGTCGAAGTTAATTCTCTGATTGTCAAGAATTTTAAGTGCAATATCTTTGAGTCTGACATCGAGGTCAGATTTTTTGATTATATCCTCCTGAAACATTTTTTATATTTTTTGTGCAAAATTATATTTTTTGAGTGTTTCAGACAAAATTATTTTTAAATTTGCAGCATAATAAAATTTAACACAATAGATAAAATTATGAAAAAAATATTTGCATTAATACTTTTATTGGCATTGGGTTTTGATACTTTTTCGCAAAACTACTACGAGGAGGCAACGGCTTGTTTTAATGCGGGAAATTATTCCGGAGCGGTTGAAAATTACGAAAAATTTTTATCTGAGTTGACTGAAAATGACGAGGGTGAAACTTTTGACTATGCTAAAATTCTCGTTTTAGAAAGTGATGCTTACCTTCAACTCGGAAACTATAAAAAAGCCGCCGAGATTTGTTTAAAATCGGAAGACATTATGAAAAAATGCGGCGAAGAAAAGTCGGATTTTTATTTGAAAAGCCTTCTTAACGCAGCGCAGTCTTATGCCGCAACTCAGGATTTGCAAAAAGCCGCAACTTTTTTCACAGAATCGTTGCCCTTGATTGAAAAATTCAGCGGTAAAGAAAAACTTTACGCCGATATATGCAAAAACATTGGTTATTTGTATTTCAACGTTGAAGACTATGAGGGTGCTGTTTTGTATTTAGAAAAAGCCAAAGATATTTATTCCAACACTTCGCATTATGATTACGACGGTTATGCCGACTGCGTAGAAAATTTGGCGACTGCGTATTTCAGGCTCGGCGACGAACAAAACACCTTGAAATACACTTTGGATTATCTCGAAATTGCCAAAAACAAACACGGCGAACGCTCTCCCGAATATCTTAACGCCGTTATGAATTGCGGTGTCGGCTATCTCAATGAGGGAAATTATCAAAAAGCCGAAGAATTGTTGATTGCGGCTGAGGAAGGTTTTAAGGAGGTTTACGGCACTCAACATACGGGATATATAAGGGCTGTCTACGACCTTTCGCAAATATATTTTGCAACCGAGGATTATTATAACAGCATTGCTTACGCTAAAATTTACGAGTCGGTTGTTGAAAACAAAGAAGGAACAAATTCCGTTGAATATGCCAAGGCTGCGGCGTTTCTTTCGTCGGCATACTGCGAAATTTTTGACTGGGGCAACGCCGTAACCTACGGACTGAAAGCGGAAAAAATTCTCGAACAGTCAAAAGACAAAGACGACGGCTATTATTATTTGGTTGTAGCCTCTCTGAGCAGTGCTTACAACAATCTTAACGACCCGAAAAAAACGCTTGAATACAATAACAAACTTGTCGGCTTTTTGGAAAGCGGCTCTCATTCCGACCCGAAACAATATGCAAAACAGATTAAAAACCTTGCAATAAAATACAGCAACTCCGCTAACTTTGACAAGGCTTTGGACTATTTTGACAAGGCGTTGGAAATCAGCGGCAAAGTTTACGGCGAAAACCATCCCGAATATATCAACATTTTGACGGATATTTCAAGAACTTATCTTTTAACACACAACTTGGATAAGGCAAAATCTTACGCTTTTAAGTCGTACAAACTTTGCAACGCTA
>JAEEGL014943380.1_pt1 | contig 11945 bp, 11 predicted proteins | sample 9134231 | NCBI WGS metagenome assembly JAEEGL01 (sample SAMN16246548, study PRJNA631951) | gut metagenome | biome: gut microbiome; feature: rumen; material: fiber-attached | host: Bos | place: Iran: Karaj | collected 2018-10 | reverse complement strand
CCTCCTCGTGCAGCTTCATCCCGCCGAAAAGCACCTCCGCGATGATCTCGCGGTTCAGTGCCGCGAACTCCTGCATGATTCCCATGACGTGCAGATAGTCATCCATCGCCCCGCCGCTCAGATAAGCCAGCTCGTACGGGATCTCCGACTGCCCGCGCCCGCCGCAGGCCGCGTAGGCGAGATTCTGGTAATGCTGGGCCACCTGCAGGCCGAGGTTGCGGCTGCCCGTGTGGATGACGAGGAAGAGGTCCTCCCCGTCCCGGTCAATCTCGATGAAATGATTGCCCCCGCCGAGCGTCCCCAGGCTCTCCCTGGCCCGGCCCATCTTCAGCTTCGGCAGGCATATAAGCTCCTCCAGGTCGATGCGGCTGTGCCCGCGGTGGGGCTGCTCGCGCACGTCCCTTCCGCTCGGGATGTTCTTCTTGATAAAGCTGTCGAGCGCCGGCAGGTTCACCCTCTTCTCCCGCAGGCGGACGGTGAGCATGCCGCAGCCGATATCCACGCCCACGAGGTTCGGCACGACCTTATCGGTCACCGTCATCGTCGTCCCGATCGTACAGCCCGCGCCCGCATGCACGTCCGGCATGATCCGGATCCTGCTCCCCGCGGCAAACGGTTGCTCGCAGAGCGCTCGAATCTGCCCCTCCGCCGCGGCCTCAAGCCGCTCCGTATAGACGATGGCCGTATTGCAGCTCCCTCGGATCTCCAGCATGTTCTCACCTCCCTTTTCCTGCGCATTTCATCTCTATCATAGCCGGATCTTCGCCCGCGAACAATCAACGCTGCGTTGAATTCCGGCCGCCTGAGGCTCTAGTGAATCCTTATAATCTGCTCGTAGAGCTCCACATATTTCCCGAAGATCTGCCGGTTGTCGTGATAATGCCCGAAGAACCATTTCTCATACGAGGCCTCCTCCGAGATCTCCTGCAGATACCTCGAGAGCGGATCCGGCGACCCGAACCCCATCGCGCCCGCCACCGACTGCGGCGCCTCATGGCTCACCACGAAGTCCACCCGGTTCTGGTGCGCGGCAAGGCTCGCCCGGCCGCGGGCCATCTCCTCCTCAGAGGGCATCTCCCTCTCCCACCAGCTGATGTGCTCCACCCGGTACTGCCGGTGCGCGCGGTCCAGCCGCCTCCTCGCCTCCCGGTACGCCTCCCGCCACGCATACTCATACGGCCGCACGATCCCGTCCGCGATGTCGTGGCTCCTCGCCCCGCCGAAGACGAAGATCTTCGCCCCGTCGACCGTGAACACATAGCCCCGCATCAGGTGAAACACATTTTTCCGGATCCGGTGCGCCCGCCCGCCGGCATAATCCACCTCCGGATACGCGCCCTCCAGCCGGTCATAATTCTCATGGTTCCCGTCACAGAAGAGCAGGGTAAATGGCTTCTTCTCCAGCTGGTCGAGCCAGTACTTCTCCTGCTCCGACTCCCCGTGCGCCCCGCCCAGGTACGTCCCCCAGGCGCTCATCGTCGGGTCATAGCGGCTGTCATACTCCCACACACATCCGAAATCCCCGCAGACGATCACGTAATCGTCCCGGGTCATCTCCTTCTGCTCCGGAAAACTCCTCGTGCTCAGCCGGTGCAGCGCCCCGTCCACCGAGAAAAGCCCGAGCCTCTCCCCTCCGTGGGTATCTCCCGTGATATAGATCATCGCTGCTCCTTTCCGGCGGCTTCCCGTCCGCCTTCTCTTCTCCCTCCATTATAGGGATAATGCGCCGCTCCCGCAACCGCCTCACTCCCTGTCTGCAAATGAACCGGCATCCCCGATACGGTCAGTTTTATCGGACACCAAATTTCGTATCATAAGATCATCAAGAGAACGTGATAAGGGCCCGAAGGCCCATTTGCAGAAAGGAGTCCCCTATGAAAGTGATCGTAAGCACCCGTCCCCGAAGCGAAGTCTGGCACATGCCCGGCTGCGCCTGCGCGAAGAGAATTCACCCCGAGAACCGCGAGATCCTGCCGAAGCGCCTGGCCGCGGAAGCCGGATACCGTGTCTGCCGCTGCTGCGGGAACCTCCGCGGAGCCATTCGCGCCACCGGCAGCAGCCTGCAGGAACTGAGCAGCACCTATCACATGGAGCTCACCTGCCGGCCGGACGGGCTCTACGCCCGCACGGTCAACGGCTTCTGGAAGATCCTCTGGATCGAGGGCGCCGGCCTTCTTCTCCTCCACCGCAACCGCTTCGAGCCGGACAAGACCACCGAAGAGATGGCCCCCGGCCCCTACCACCGCCAGAAGGACGTCAAGGTCACCGACTGCCTCGCGAAGCTTTTATACTACATCGAGCAGCATGACAAGGCGAAGAGCACCGCACAGGGCGACTACCGCAGGCTCCCGCAGCGCACGAACCGCGAGAAGAAGTACTACAAGGCGGCCGAGCGCCGCGAGCGGAGCCGCGAGATCCGCCGCGTCTACGACCTCTTCGCCATGCTGGAAGCCGAGCGCGAGCAGCCTAAGGCCCGCGCCGCGGCCTATTAATCCATTTCGCTCCAGAGAGGCCGGAGCGCACGCCCCGGCCCGTGGATACTCCTTAATCAAACAGCTGCACCCGAGGACACGGCTCCGGCCGGTCACCCTCGAATGCAGCTGTTTTGATGTTGTTATGATTTCATTTACGCGCGCGCCTGCCAGGTCCACTCGCCCGGGCCAACGCCCGAGCCGCTTTCATCATTCACAAACCATTTACACCTGGACCGGCTCCTCTCGCCGCACCTCCTCGACGATCGCCTCCAGCTTCTCCAGATCGCCCCCGCGAGCCTGCAGATACACACATCCCTCCGCGCCGTTCACACCGCCCGACGCCACGATCTCCGCGTCACATCCGCACAGCACCCGCAGCGCGTCAATCTCCGTAAATGCCTCCCCCGGCGCCTGCGTAAGCCTCAGCCCCTCCGCCTCCGGGTCATTTACCAGCCGCTCCAGCTCCGCGACCGGCCGCTCCACACGCTTCTCCACGCCCACCGGCAGAATCAGCTTCGCCCGCCGCGCATACACCGCGCCCGACGCCTCATGGATCGTCCCCCCGGCCTTCGGATTGCCGATCAGGACCCCCGCCGTCCCCGACGCCAGATGCACCGCATTCGCGCCCTTCATGATCACGTCGCCCCTGCCAAGCTCCGCACAGATCTCCGGCAGCGCATCCACAAACCGCGCCTTCCCGTGATCCACCAGCAGATCCCCCAGGAACTCCTCCTTCACCATCTTCGCCCCCGGCGCCGTCACCACGCCCCGATGAAAATTCATCGGCGTCGCCGCCGGCTCCTCGCCAAGCGCCCTCAGCAGCTCATTTGCCACAAACACATTCGTCGTGCCCGCAATCACCAGCACACGCCCACCCCGCAGCGCTCTCTGCACATCCTCACGCGCGGCAATCCCCCGCGCGATCAGCCGCTTCCCCGCCGCCGGCGTCAGCAGAAACTGAACACTCCTCATCACAAACCTCCATTCCTCATCATGCAAATCAATTCACAGCATGTAAACAAACTCTCACCCTGCAAATGAATTCACACCATTCACATCAACTCACAGCCTGCAGATCATATTCAGCGCGTCCGGCACATCCTCATCCACATAGCCCGAGTCCACAAACCCATGCTTCTCATACAGCCGGATCGCCGCCGCGTCCGCCTTCTTCACGCACACCTCTACATGGTCATAATGCCCTTCCTTCCGCAGCTCCTCCAGAATCAGCGCAAGCGCAGCCGACCCGATCCCCCGGCCCTGAAACCGCCGGTCAATCATAAACTGCTGCAGGTCATACCCCAGAGGCTCATCCGTGAACTCCCGCACCAGCGCCACGCCCACCGGCCGCCCGTCATCCTCGATCACAAACACCCTCGCATGACAGTCCCGGTACACATAGCCCCTCGCCAGAATCCCGACCGCAGGCGCCACAAAGCCCCGCTGCCCCTCATCCACCTCCAGAGCGGCCACCTCAAACCAATTGTCCTCCGTCACACCCGAAAGCCCAATCATCCACATCCCCCTCTCGCAAATAACACGCACACACAGAAAATCTATAATCAGATTATACCACATATGATCGTCCAAACACACGAAGAAAATGCGCACTCCACACGACGCGTTTCCTCCCCTCTTCGACTCCCAGACTCAGGGGATATGGCAGGCGACTCCCAGACTAGCACGACCAGGTAAGCACCATGTGCTTTTCGACGAGCCGTCCCCAGGCGAGGAGAAAAGACATGGTGCGTCCTCCCCTCCGCGAATCACAGAGCCAAGGGATACCCAGGTACTTTTCCCTCCACGAACCACAGAGCCAGGGGATATGGCTCACGAATCCTGGACTAGTACGACCCCGTTAGCGGAGGTGCATGCGGCGATTCCCCCAACCAAAGAGTATGGCAGGCGGCTCCCGGACTCGCACGACAAAACAGCGGCGTGCTTTCCCTTTATTTTCGGGCCGTTGCCGAGTGCCGGCACTTAGCGGGCACGAGACGTTGCTCAAAAAAGCAGAAAGAAGTTTGGTGGTCCTCCAAAGAAAATGAAAGCAGGTGAGCTCGCTCAAACCTGCTTTCACTTTCTTTGGGCCGCTGCATCAGCAGCACACCAAACTTCCTCACGAACAATCCCGCAACGTCTCACGGCCGCTTACGTGCCGCTGCACCGAGGCACCCGAGCCGAAAGGCGCGCCCGAAAACAAAGGGACACGCCGCCCACATCACTACTGTCTCAGCGAAATCTTCCGACGCACCAGTTCACTCTGTCCTACACCAGCCTCGCCAGCCACGGAATAATCTGCGGCAGCACCGACACCACACAAATCACCCGGAAAATATGCAAGATCATAATATCCGCCGAATTCTGCCCCGAGATATTCAAATCCTCCGACAACAACGCAATCTCACTCGCCCCCGCCGGCGTCGTCGCCAGCAGCGACTCCCGCAGATTCAACGCATGCAGCCTCCGCATCACAAACGCCCCGAAGAAGCACGCCCCCACGAACACAACCACAATCACCAGCGCCGGCAGCACCAGAAACCGCAGCTCCAGCACATCCTCCTTCTTCAGCAGACATCCGATATACGCCCCCGCAAACAGCTGCGCCGCCTGCTTGATCTGCGGCCGCATCCGCCCCTTCCCGGTAATCAGATGCAGCGCCGCGGCCGCCAGAAGCGAGAACAGCAGCGTCCCCGCCGGAATCCCGATGAGCTTCCCCACGAAGCCCCCTGCCAGCGCCGCCGCAAGCGTCACGAGATGCTCATTTACCGGCACCTCCGAAGCCGCCTTCACCCGGCCCGCACGGTGCTGCCCGTCATTTCTCGCCGAAGGATCCACCAGCCGGATCAGGATCGGCACCAGCCCGATCCCCGTCAGCAGCCGCACGAACTGCAGCACCGCGACCTTGCCGGCATCCGCCCCAAGCTCCTCCGCGATCAGCGGCACGTCATTGATGCCCCCCGCGATTCCCGAAGCCAGAGCCGTCATCGCATCCAGCGGGCTCACTCGCACGATCACCCAGCCGATCACCAGATCCGCCAGCAGCATCGTCCCCACGATGATCAGGAGCGGTACGATCAGGTCCTTCAGCCGCTTCAGCTTCTGCCGGTCGATCGACGCGCCAAGGAAGCCCCCCGCAACCGACTGCGCGAAGAACCGCGCCGCAAACGGCATATAGGCCTGCCCCGCAAGCACGTTAAAAGCAGCCGCGCCGATGATGCCTCCCAGCATCAGCCCGCCCGGCACATGAAGCTTGTAGAGCACGAAGCCCGCGGCAAATGCGCAGACCAGCGTCAACAACATAGACAGCCACATATCCATACCGCAACCCCCATGTTACAAATCGCACCGGCGGCCCCCACCGCCGGTGCGATCTTCAAGGAGACAAAAGCAAAACCTTTGCCGCACTGCCTCAGAATTGATGAATCTTCTCCGAGATGCCCTTCAGGCCCGTCCGAAGCACGTCGATGTCATTCTGCATCATCATCATGTCCAGCCGGTCAGAGAAGCGCTCCAGCATCTTCGGCCCGCCGTGGATGGCAAATTTCTTCCCATACTTGCGGCACGCATCCGAAGTCTTCGTGATCGCCTCGATCATCAGAGGATTCATCGTGTCCCCGGGGATTCCGAGCGAGATGCTAAGGTCATTCGGCCCGATGAGGAGCACGTCGATGCCCTCCACCTGCGCGATCTCCTCCACATTCTCGATCGCCTTCCTCGTCTCAATCTGCGCGATCGAGAGCACGTTCGCATTGCCGGCCTCCATCGCCTTCGCGTGCGGGAGCCCCGCCATATAGCCGGTGATCGCGCCGACGCCCGCGAACCCGCGGTCGCCCAGCGGCGGATACTTCGACCAGTGCACGATCTCCTCGGCCATCTCCTTCGTCTCGGTCATCGGCACCATCACGCCGGTCGTGCCGGCATCCAGGTAGCGCGAGACCGCCTTCGACAGCATCGTCGCCCGGAAGAAGCACCCCAGGTCGACCGCGCGCGCCATCTGTGCCAGGTCATGCACCGTCTCGATCGTATAATTGCTGTACTCGGTATCCAGCATGACGAAGTCAAACCCGGCTTCCTTGGCCATCGGGATGATCGCGGGATTTCTCACCACGCGCAGCATCGTCCCGTAGATCTTCTCTCCGCCGTACAATTTCTCCTTCAGATTCGTCATTTCACATACCCGCTTTCTTTATCTTCTGGCCAGCGCCATCCGGGCCGTCATCCTCACCGCGTTCTCAAACGAAGCGGTCGAAGCACGTCCCTGTCCGGCTCTTCCGTAAGCCGTGCCGTGTCCGCAGGTCACCACCGGATAAGGCTGTCCGCCCGATACCGTGATGCCGCCCTCGAAGCCGTGCAGCTTCGTCGCGATCTGCCCCTGGTCATGATACATCGTCACAGCCACGTCAAATTCACGCTTCTTGAACGCACGGATGAAGAGAATGTCCGAAGAGATGGGGCCGATCACATTGTAGCCTCTCTCCTTCAGGATGTTCACCGCCGGGGTGATCATCTCGATCTCCTCCATGCCGCACAGGCCGTTCTCGCCGCAGTGCGGGTTCAGGCCCGCCACGCCGAGTCTCGGATCCTCGATGCCCATGCCGCGCGCGGTCTCCCAGCCCAGAGTCGCGATCTGCAGGATGCGCTCGATGCTCAGATGGTCGCTGATCTCCTTGACCGGCACATGGCTCGTGCAGCGAACGGTCATCAGGCCGTCCACGACATTCGTCTCGCAGAAATTCTTCGCGCCGAGCTCATGGGCGATCAGGTTGTGCTCGCTCTCGAACTCACAGCCGCCCTCGATCATGGCCGCCTTGTGGTAAGGGCCGAAGCAGAAGCCCTCGATCTTACCCTCCTTGCACAGACGGCAGGCCAGCTTGAAAGCCTCGACGCCCGCGGCGCCGCAGTACGGATCCGGCGCGCCCATCTTGATGCGGGACGGATCCTGGTCCTTCGTATCCAGCACCGGATAGCCCTTGCTCCAGTCCGCGTCCTCTACCCGGTCGATGCCGTAGTAGACCGCCTCGCCCCCGAAGGTCTTGAGGCCCTCGCCGACGATGCGCAGATCACCGATGAAGATCGGCCGGCAGATATCATCATAGAAATGCGCAGCCATTAATTTGGTTACAATCTCCGGGCCAACACCCGTGGAATCCCCCAGCAGGACCCCGATCACGGGCAATCCCTCTCTGTTGATCGACATATACGACCTCCTGTTAGTACATTTATATAGATTGACTGATTTTATCTCGAATATAAGCCTGCAGGAGGGATCCCTTGCGGGCCAGCTCCTCCTTGCGCAGGAAGAGAAGCATCGTCTCCCCCTGATAGAAATACAGATGAACCCCGTCGTCCAGCACCTCGGTCACAGCGCTCCAGTCGGCCGCCAGGCCGATCACACCGTACCGGTAAGCGATCCCGGTATCATCCCATTCGATCCGCCGCTTCCCCAGATAGCCGGTCGGGTACCGTCCCAGCTTCAGGTTCGATCGCAGCCCGTAGCTCACCATGAAGAACGGGCGGAACCAGTAGAGCAGCGCGATGATGCTGCCGGGAATCTCAAGCACATAGAAAATGCGCAGAAATGTTCCGAAACTCACGGTCCCGGTGATTCCGGAGACAAGTCCCCAGGCGCCGCCTGCCGCGCACACGAGGATCACCGCCAGGTAGATCCAGGTGATCGGATTCCTCATCCGGATCCTGCGGCCGCGGATCGTCTCCACGCGGGCTGCCGCCAGCGCGTCCTCCTCCGAAACCGTACAGACAAGCCGGTTGGCCTGTGCCCCCAGAAGCGGCCCGATCTCCGTCATCCGGGACCTCGCGTTGGCCTCCTGGGCCCTTCTCGCGATCTCGGACAGAGTCGCGGCCGTCCCGCCGAAGATTCGCATCGGCACAGCCTCCACGGCACCGTTAATCAAGTAAAACAACACACTCTTGTCGTTATGATTGACCCTCGCGAGCCCCTCATAGCCGACCCTCGTGCACACCCCCGCATACTTAAACTGCACGTACCTCTCATTCATCTCGAACTCACGCGGCCCGATCACGCCCGGGGAGATTCTCCCCAGGCGCTCTCTGACCGGAAAAGTAAGAGTCGGAATCAATCTCGGACTGTAATTCAGCAGCAGGAGTACCACAGCCGCGCCGCCCGCACCGTAGGCAATGCTGTCATTTGCAGCGATGCTGGCGCGAAATGTCGCGGTGTTCAGGTATACAAGCACACCGATAGCAAGGAAAAGCACGAGCGAGACCAGGCCCGGGCCCTGATGGGCATTTGCTTTCTGGAGAACCTCCGCCTCCAGATAATCCTGCCGGGTGAAATCATACGTTTTCCCCATGCCTTCCCTCCTTTCCGGTTTAGATCAGGGACTTGCCCTTCCGGATATTGTTGACCAGCGCCATCACGATCGAAGCGATCGAGATGATCAGCAGAATCGAGCTGAGCGCGGAGTTCGTGAATGCCTTCCAGTAGCTGCCCAGAGAGATGATCAGGGCCCGCCGCAGGTTGGCCTCCATAATCGATCCGAGGACGAATCCAAGGACGATCGCCGCACTCGGTATCTCGAATTTCCTCATGATTACACCGATGAGGCCGCAGGCCAGCGCCACATAGAGCGAGAAGATCTCGCCGGAGTACGCGTACGTGCCCGTGAAGACCAGCGCGATGACGATCGAGATCATCACCGGCTTCGGGATCAGGACGATCCGCATGGCTGCCTTGATGCACAGGAAGCCCACGAAGAACATGAAGAAGTTCGCCACGAACAGAGCGATGAAGATACCGTAAGGGATCTCCGGGCTGTTCTGGAAGAGCAGCGGACCGCAGTGCACGTTGTGGATCGAGAAGGCCGCCAGCATGATGGCCGTCGAGTTCGATCCCGGGATGCCCAGGGCCAGCAGAGGAACCATCGCGCCGCCGGTAACCGCGTTGTTCGCGCTCTCAGGAGCCGCGATACCACGCGTATTGCCCTCGCCGAAGCCGCCCTCCTTCGCGTAGATCTGCTTCACAGAGGTGTAAGCGAGGAAGGACGCCGCCGTCGCGCCCGCGCCCGGCATAACGCCGATGACGGTACCCAGCGCGGAACATCCGAAGAGCTGAGGGATCAGTCTCTTGATCTCCTTCCACTTCGGGAAGCTCATATCCGGCTTCTCCTCCGTAAGCTTCAGGTCGCTGCCGGTATGAATCACCTGCGCCTGCTCGAACATCTCGGTGATCGCGTAGAGGCCCATCATCAGGGCAACCATCGAGATACCGTTGTTTAAGTCACGCAGGCCCAGCGTGTAACGCTTCGCGCCCGTAAATGAGTCGAAGCCGATGGTGGACATCAGGATGCCGATAAATCCGGCCAGGATGCCCTTAAATACATTTTTCTCACCCAGGGAGCACACCATGCTCAGGCCCAGGAAAGCCAGTGCGAAATACTCCGCAGGTCCGAAAGCCAGCGCCACCTTAGCCAGCGGAACTGCCGTGAAGAGCAGAACCAGGGCGCCGAAGAGTCCGCCGAAACAGGACGCTATCAGTGAAGTGTACAGGCCCAGTCCCGGCTTGCCTTTCTTCATCAATGGATAGCCGTCGATGACCGTACAGGCCGCGGCGTTGGTGCCCGGCGTGCCGATCAGAACGGCAGGGATAGATCCGCCGTACTCGCCGCCGCAGTAGACGCCGGCCAGCATCATGACGGCCACGGTGTGATTCATCGAATACGTGAACGGAAGCAGCAGGGCCATCGCGATGGTCGCGTTGATGCCCGGAATCATGCCTCCGATGGTGCCCCATGCGACGCCGAAGGCGATCAGCAGAAGGGCTTGCGGCGTAAATACAGTCTTTAAGCCTTCAAGAATACTCTGAAACATCTCTGATCTCCTTTACAGACGAGGCATGAACGAGTTGATAAATTTACGCATGAAGCCCAGCGGCAGGTTCACCCGCAGCAGGGAATAGAAAAGCACGAATAAAACCAGGGTTCCGATCAGGCTGATCAGGACAATCTGCTTCACATTCCGGCTCCCGCAGATCAGCAGGATCGCCGCGATCAGCAGAGGAGTCGCAAGCAGATAGCCGATCAGAGGCAGGATCAGGATGTAGACGATGCAGGCTGCCGACAGAAGCCCGATCACGCGAAGCTCCACCACAGTCACCAGCGGCTTTTCCGCCTTCTTCTTCTGGAAGAATCCGCCCACGGACAGAATCAGTCCGAGCACCATGATTCCCACGCTCAGAATCTTCGGAATAGCACCGGGACCGGCCGGATCCGATGCGAAATACATCGGCCAGGTCGTCGCACTGTAGAAACAGATGCCCCCAAGCAGAACGAACCCGAGTCCCAGATATCGGTCGGTACGATCAAACACAGTTTTTCTCTCCTTCTTTTGAATTGTCCCACAGCAGCAGCCTGCCGTGGGACAAAACAGCGTATTATGTCAGATTCAGGCCAGTCTTAGTTGTTGACTTCTTCCAGAGACTTCTTCAGCATCTCGGTCTGGTCAGCCATCAGCTTCATGGCATCGTCGCCCTCATGCCACTCGACAAGCAGGCCGTTGGCAGCAACATACTCCTTGAAGGACTCCTCCTCCAGCATCGCCTTGAGCTGAGCGCGGATCGCGTCCACAACGTCCTGAGGCATATCCTTCGGTCCGAGGATACCACGGATCTTGGTAACCTCGATCTCGCCGTGGCCCAGCTTCTCCATGGTAGGGGTATCCTCATAGCCCTTAACCGTCAGCGGGTTGAAGGAAGCAAGGATCTTGACGTCGCCGGCTTCCGCAGCCTCGGCAAGCTCAGCGAACTCACCGATCGCGGCATCCAGATGTCCGCCCATCAGAGAAGCAGCCGCATCGCCGCCGCCCTCGAAAGGAACCAGGTTGATGTCGATGCCGAAAGCCTTCTCAACTTCCATACCGGCAACGAAACCAAGCTCACCGGCAACACCGCCGGCCCAGCTCTGCGTTCCGGGAGCCGCCTCGGCAGCCTTCACCAGATCTTCAAAGGTGTTGTAAGGGCTCGTGCCGGGAACTGCGATAACCATCGGGTCAACCAGCAGGATCGCGATGGGGGTGAAAGACTCATAGTTGACATCCATCTCATTCATCAGAGGGCTCGTCAGAATGGTGGAAGAGATGCCCAGAAGGGTGTAGCCGTCCGGCTCAGCCTTCGCAGTGTACTCCCAGGCAACAGCGCCGGAACCGCCGGGCATGTTGTTGACAACCCAGCCCTTGTGCTGAATCTTACCGTCATTGGCCAGATTGGTCAGAGCCTTGTCAAACGCACGGATCATGATGTCGCCGCCGGAACCGACGGAAGAATGATAGACAACCTCAACTTCCTTCTCCGGATAGTTGGAGCCCTTGTTCTCCTCTTCCTTCTTGCCTCCGCAGGCGGTGAGGGAACATACCATTACCAGAACTAACAGCAGTGCAAGTAAACGCTTCATTTGTTTCTCTCCTTTTTTTGTTTGTTTATTGCTACGTTCCTAACGG
>JAEEGL014625337.1_pt1 | contig 11945 bp, 9 predicted proteins | sample 9134231 | NCBI WGS metagenome assembly JAEEGL01 (sample SAMN16246548, study PRJNA631951) | gut metagenome | biome: gut microbiome; feature: rumen; material: fiber-attached | host: Bos | place: Iran: Karaj | collected 2018-10 | reverse complement strand
TCATCCACTTATAGAAATAGCCATACAAGAGGAAAAGACATGTCGACAACAGATAGTAACTTCAGCCCCGGCGCGCTTCCGCCCGGAATGGAACTGGATCAGGATGGACGAATCTGCTGGACCTATGAGCAGGATATCAGAGAGCACCCCATGACCCTTTATATTTTATTAGAGATGATCATGGCCGGAGTGATCACTCTGTCCGTACTGGCTCTCTTTGGCGGCGGACCGAGATGGGCTCTTGACATCTTCCTGGTGTACAGTGGGATTTTCTCTGTGGTTGGCGTCATTGGCTGGTTCATTTGGAGCGTTTTTAAAAAGAACAAATATGTAATGACCTTTGCCATGGATGAAAATCAGGTTGTCCGCACATCGCCTCACGGCATTACGGGATACAGAGACGGCAATCTCTACATAACCAGGTACAACAATGTGAAACGCATCAGATCAGTGCCTGAGCATGACATGGTGGGCGTCATGGGTCCCTGGACCTTCCATCAGATCTATGCCTCACCACAGCAGTTCAATTTTGTCTGGAACTATATGAAAAACAGATGTACCGGCGCAAAAGTCGAGGAAGGATAGAGGTGGTGCAGAATGGAACGATTATATTTCATCTTGTTTATTCTCGTGGCGCTTTATCTGATAAGAAAGCTTAAGCGGGCGATCATGAATATCGCAATAAGTGTGGGAATTGTATTAGTTGTTCTTTGCCTGTTAACCGGCATGAATATTTCAGATATTTTAAGCATTGCAGATTTCTTTTGATGATTTGGGAAAAGAAAGAGAGGAGGAACATCATGTTTTGTATCAATTGTGGAACACAGCTCCCGGATGGAAGTAAGTTTTGTAATATGTGTGGCACCCCGCTGCCGACAGTGCATGCGCCGGGACAGAATGTAAGGCAGATCGAGCCGCCGATTTATTCACAGCCAAGCCAGCAGGCTCCAGTACAGCAGCCAAGTCAGCCCCAGGAATTTTCACAGCCGCAGCAAAGCAATCAGCCTCAGGGAATGCAGGGATCATCCCAGTTCCAGAGCTTTGCACAGCCTCAGCAGATCGCAGGCTTTGCTCAGTCCCAGCAGCCTCAGGGATTCACACCCACCGGTCAGCCATACGACGGCGCTGCGCCAAGAGGCTTTGCGCCTGAAGTCAACGGAACCCTTCTTCTTGAGGCAGGACATTTCACCTGCTATGCAGGAGGCGGACCCATTGGTATTGTGCAGGGACAGGGATATGTCGATGTCTATGATGACAGGATTGAATTCAGGAAGACTTCTGGTAATCAGGCGGGCTTTGCAGCCAATCCCATAATTGGTGTTCTGGCAGCGCAGCACGACAAGAAAAAGAATCCTAAGAATGTTTACTTCTTCAGAGATATTAAGAACATCAAGCCCGGCAAGTATTCGGGAATGATCCCGACTTTTATCCTGGAGTTCAATAAGGGAAAATCGTTATCCTTCGCCAAGACGGCTAAAGCCAAGGATCCAAAGCAAGTCATTGACCTGGTGAAAAGATACATTCACTGATCATTGGTAAAGAACAGTTTCAGTGTGTTAGCGAATAACTTATGGGAGATATTATGAAAAGGCTATCTGTTATTTTTGTTTGCATATTTGTACTGGGGCTGGTGCTTATCGGATGCGCAGACATTAACTTCGGTGGAGACGAAGATAAGTGGGCTCCTGTCATCGGCACAGGTCCTGGGGTTAAAATCTCTGAAGATTTAGCAAAAGAAGCTGATGAGTTTTCTGCAAAACTCATATTCCAAAAAGGAATTGGAGATTTTGAATTCACAGCCTACAAGATGCCTCAGGGCTTAGGAAATTTCCTGCTTAAAGTAAGAAATGCAAATAGCTATCCCACACAGGCGACAGTAGTATGTCTTTATAAAAAGCAGAGCGGAGAAGTGGTGACTGCCATAACCAAGGAAACTGATGTGACGGTGCCCGGGATAGAAGATATACTTGCATTTACAATTGATGATTCTCTGCTGCAGGATGGTTATGACCAGGTGGAAATAACTGCCTATGCAATACCTAAGAACCCCAATATAGTTCGCATGGTGGATACCTTTTCTCCATCCAGGGTGAATGTTACTACCGGAGATACTGTGACGGGTGGAGAGTATGACGGGTGGCAGAAGGTTGACGTAAAGATCAGCGAAGATGGCATCATAGGCAATGCGGATGCACTGTTTTTTGATGAAAATAATTATCTGACCTATTACTTAAACGTATGGACAAGGGAGAAGCAATTCCATTTTTATTGCCCGGAAGTCTACGATCACGTGGAGATCAATACCCGGAAATTACTGGAAGATGTTCCCGAGCTTCCGGAAAGTGTATATGAAGAGTATCGGTCAGCCGGTTTTGTTACTGCTGTAGATGGAACTACTACATATAAAAGCCCTGATGGTTTTGTTGAATATGGTTTCCAAAAGGCTCCGGATGGCAAAATACTGCTTCATGCCCAAAACCTGACCGACAAGCGAATAGACTGGTATGTGAATAATACCGTTGTTTATTCCGGATCGCGAAACCTGGCTACTAATAATCTGTTCCTGGATGCCGGTGAAGAGATTTACTGGGATATGTGCTTTGACGATGATTCTGAATTTTGCCTGCTGTTCCCGACTGCATATTTTGCAGAGGACAACAACCTCAAGGCACCTGAGATAACAATTTCAGAATCTGGTGGGCAAAAGCTGATAACAGTCAACACAAAGCCCACGATGAAAAGCAAGGGATTTGAAGATGACAATACCGTTATCTGCAGTGCAACAGTTGTCTACTATCAGGGTGAAAAGATAGCTGGGGCGGAGTATATAGAGTTTGACTCCGAAATGATCAAGTATCAGAAAGAGGATACAGTGGAGCTTAAATATGGGGGTGAATACGACTCCTATAAGATTTATTCCCGATACGAACAGCAGTATTTCGCACAAATGGGATACTGAGAACGGTGAAAGGAGATGCCTATGGCTGATGATAGCTTACTGGAATTAGTGAACAGTGCCATTGCGACACTGTTAGAAGTGAAACAAAGACTTGAAGAAGGAGAAGGCATAGCTGAGAAGCCAGAATCTCCTGATGGCTGGAAACCGGTGGATTTCTTCGATAGCACACCGGGACCTGTTACCTCAGAGGAAATACAGCAGACGGAGATAAATGCGCAGCCTGCTCCGGCACCGGAACCACAACCTCAGGCGCAGCCAAGATTCTGCCGCAATTGTGGAAACGAACTCTCTCCCGGCAGCAGATTCTGCAGGGAGTGCGGACAACCTGTTGATTGATACATCATTGAGGAGAAGGAGGAAAACATTATCATGACAATATTCAAAAGAGCTAACTGCAAACTCTTTCAGACTTTAGGAGCAATGATCACTGCAGCAGTCCTGGCGGTATGCGCCATGCCGATAACCGCATCAGCTACTGTTATGGAGAGACCTCCGGAAGTGCCTGATAGTGAGTGGAAGGACAAGATCCCTGCATCATATCAGGGTGATGGATCAATGAGACCTGAGGCAGAAGACTTCACATGGGTTTATGATGTGACCAATACATTTGCCGTACCTGCGGGAGCCACGGAACTGACTACACCTTATGAGGTCAGCGGAAACTGGAAGGTATTCCTTGTGGGCGAACCAACTGACGCCATGTGCTTCTACAATTACTTTAACGCCAACATCATCGATGGTGGGGCCAATAACGTTACACTTGTTGCAAACTGGTTCAAGCAGACCCTGGTAGACAGACAGACCGGAGAAAGCGGTATATTGGACAGCTCAGGTCTTAAAAGTGAGATGTACGTTGGTACAATGACTAATGGCGATATCTTTGTTGAAGATCCCGAAAATGATATGCTGAACCGCTTTATGTTCGCCAACGGCAGTTTCATCAATGAGTTTCTTCTGACGAGTTTCTATCAGATTGACGACAGGCAATATGGTCTTGGCGTGTTCGCAACAGATGGATCCAAGCCTCTTGGCAATGTTTACATGACAAGAAGAGTTGCGACTTCTGTCGGAAGCACTGCAACAACCGGAAACACAACTGGTACTACATTCACCACTGATTCAATAATCAGCTCAGGCGATGAGAACAAGACCGTTGGCATATCTTTCAATGACTGGTCCTATTTTGAAGGCTACTGGTTTAATGAGTACAACGATGGCAAAACAGTCCAGCGTGATAGTTTCTACGTTCAGCCCATCGATCCGCTTTCTGCTTATGTTGTTATCGCAGACGAGACCCACGGCGACAGAATGGGTGTAAAAGCTCAGGTAACCTATGACAGCACCAATGACAAAATAAAATTCCTGTATCCGGATGGTTCCGTATTTGACGTAATGTACAAGACAGATTTCTATGGATATGACGCAGTAAACGTAGAGGGGTTCGGCGGAATGATGCTTCGTGGCAACAAGGCCGACCACGCCCAGGAATACTGGAATTACATTGCCGACAGATTCAAAGGAGCCGATGTGTGGTATGACTAAGACCTTTTGAGGAGGACCTTACATGAGGAAAAGAAGTCGCATCCTGTACACTTTTACTTCAATGATCCTGATATGGATCATGCTGGTGTACTCATGCGGCTTTTTTTCATTCGCAGAAGATTACAAGATCTATAAACCTATAGGCCTGACAATGGAAGTCACTTCCTATTCAGTGTTGATAAACGGAACATATAGGAGTGGAATCATCAATCTTGATATGCTGAGGAAAAACAATCACCCTGTGCGTGGTCAGTTTGAACTCACAAGAGGTGGTGCAGTTAACGTATCTATTCCCAGCATAGATGCAAAATACGGAATGAGCATATCGGGAGGTATGAGCACAACGGACATGAATATTACGGCTCATGCTGATTCTCTTTATGCCTCCGGGTCCATGAACGATGGAGCAAGCCAGGGAAACAAGACGTCAATTTCAGAGGTCGGTACTACTCAGGGACACTATGTTGCAGCTCTTTTGTTTGACGCTGATTATCAGCCCGTTGAGGAGGGAGCCGATGATGGACTGCAGAACACCATTGATGCCATAAACCTTGCATCTTCCAATGGTTATTACGAGTGTTACCTTGACGGAACAGGCAACATCAGCATTGACAGGCGGGATGATGGTGTGGTTGTAATGGTTTATCTGCACGCCTCATCATATAAATCCTATACTTACGGCCGCCTTGACGCTGAAGGAGAGGGCGGAGGAATTGTTGTGGGTCTGGCTGCTGACGCAGATCTGGATCTTACATCTGAAAGTAGTCCGATTCCGGATCCAGACAGCAATATCGAGCATGATATCATCCTCAAACCACCGGTGGACCCGGGTGATTTTAGCTCTGACAAGACTATAAGTCCTTTTGTGATAGCCGCCATTGCAGGTGGCGCATTGGGAGCCGCCATCCTTGGAAATGCACTCAGCAAGAAAAAGAAGAAGGGCAAAAAAGAGGAAGAAGAGCCCTCAGAGTTCAAAATGATTTTGAAAAAAGACTTTGGAGACACCCTTAAAAAAGGAGATACTCCAAAGCCCGTATATGCAAAAATAGTTGAAATAAAAGGAGAAAAACAGATAGAGCATCCGGAGTTGTCTCCAAGAATTTCTGTTTATTCCTATGACAATACACTTAATGTGACTGACGGAGGAGTTTCCGGAGGCTATAAATGCGCTATGGCATCGGTGCCCCAGGAACTCACTCAGCCCGTGGGGCTTGTGACTTTTGCGCTACACTCAGAGCTTGGATCCTTCCTTCAGAGTGTGATGTTTAATATCTCAGAACCTGAGATATTCTTCGCACAGGACAACCTGGGACTTCCTGCAAACAAGCTTAAGTTCGCCAAGAAGTGCAAAGAAAAACGCCTGGACGATCAGGCCTACAGGCTTCCCTTCGGTGTCAGGGAAATGGGCGAAGACGTAAGGGTTTCAGTATCCCTGACAAGAGTCGGAACGACTGATATCGATGGTTCTATCGGAGCCAAGACCCCTCAGGGAATTCCGTTTGAAGTCAAGATTGAACAGGACAAAAAGAATAAGAGTATCTTTGAGGCTGTTATAAAAGAGATCATGGACTATGAACTTCCGGCTGGAAACTCCGAGGGCTTCAAGATGCACCTGAAAGCAGAGTCCGGCAAGGAAGGAAAAGACACTTATCTCAAGATAGAAACTGATTTCCCTCTTTACAGAATACATCTTGGCCTTGCCTTTGCATTGGATGCCGCCAGCATTGGCTGCTATGCCCAGGTTAAGGCTGAGCGCCAGGGAATGCAGTACGCCATTATGACAGAATCTGAACGTATGGCCATGGGTATGACCATAGCTGCCGCAGGTATGCCGGATCTTGGCACAGATGAGTGGGGCAGAGGAAGAATGCTGGGATCGGATATGGAACCCTGCTTTACGGGTGGATCTCTTTTGCTGTTCCTGCATCGTGAAGAAGATATGTCAATTGTGAGGGTTCCGGTATCACCTGATTCCGAGAAACCGCTGGATGTAAGGGCTAAGCGCCTTACCAGCGACAGATATTGCCATGTAAGTGACGCAAGCGAGAGTCATCAGAAAATGGTAGACGCCCTGGAGATAAAGGCTTTCGGAACCGGGCAGCTCTTGGACAACGGTGCACACCAGATCAGAATTGCTGCTACTCAGGGAAGACTTGATCCTCCGATCAGATTGATTGCAGAAGTTGAGATCAAGGTAAAATATGAGGGCAAAGAGTACAGCGCGAAAAAGAATGTACTCCTGAGATCCCAGCCATTCCGTCTCCCTCAGAATATGGAAGAGGAAAAAGAGTTCCTGAAGACAGACGAGCACATTCAGGAAAGGCTTCTTCGAATACAGGATAAGATTTTAGACGGCCATATGCAGCATCTCTTCTCACTGTATGACATGATTGACAGAATGCTTGACGGATATGAATTCCGCTTCGGTTACGACGCCAATCAGGTGCAGAACGTCATGAAGATCTGGACCGAGTATCTGGAGGGTACATTTGTAGGTGCCAACGCAAAAGCTGAGGGAATTACCCTGGCTGATGAGCTCCATGCGTGCTATGCCTTTATGCAGGGCCTTCGCGACAACACAGGATTCCTTGGAAGAGTTGCCATGGGTATCATGACCGGCGGTATTTCGGAGTATGTATTTACCACCATGACCCTGGGAGAGGAAATGCGTGAGAAGGTATTTGCCTGCAAGGGCGACGAAGACTACGGTTTCTGGGACGGCGTATGGCTTGGTACCAAGGAGTTTGGCAAGCAGATCCTCATAGAATACGCTATGAAAGGCGTTATGTCAGGAGCACAGATCTACACCAAGGCAGTACATGATTTTGATATAGCCGGCTATCTTGGCAAACTAGGAAAAGCTTACAGAGCAAAGGTAGATAAGTTCGATATGTGTCTGCAAAAGAACTTTAAGCTGTACAAGGCAGGTTCCGATGCACTGACCAAGACCAAGAACTTCTTTAGTTCCTCTGCCAAAGCTTCAAAAGCTGCCATTGAGAGAGAAGCTGTATCCTACGAAGAGTCTTTTGTCAAGGCAAAAGAGCTGTCCAAGAAGGCCCGCAGCAAGATGACCCCCAAGGAGCTCAAGATGGTGGATGAGTACTACGATGCCATGAGTGAGGGCATGAGGAAAGTCCGTAAGATGCAGAAGATCCAGCAGAGAATGGAGGCTGCAACCACTGCCCAGGAGCTTGCACTGGCCAAGGAGCAGTACAGAAAGATTGCCAATGAAGTCTGGACAGACAAGAACGCCCTCAGGCAGCTGCAGAATGTAAAGGGCGAGTATGCGCCACGCATGAGGGCCCAGTTCAACAATTACAGAGAGAACCTCCTTGACCTGGTTCAGAAGGAAGCTCTTGATGATATAGCAAAACAGACAGGTATACCAAGAGACCAGCTCTATGTTCTAAATGCTTCCAGCGGATCAAAGAAGGCCTACATGACAGGCAAAAAGGTTCCGGGAGACAGAGATATCACATTCAGGCAGAAGGTCCTTTCCGACAGGACAAAGGATCTTGATATAACCCAGACTCTGGGCGAGACTACCGTAGCCAAAAAGCTCTTTAAGAAGATGAACGGAAGAGAGGCAACTTCCATAGACGAAGCACTGGAGTTCATGAAGGGCAAGGATGTTACCTACGTCAATCCGACAAAGGACTCCGCCATCAGCTATGTGTTTGAGCATAATCTGGATGCCTACGAGGATCTTGAAGGCATGATCGGAATGAAGAGCGACGGGACCATAGACAGAGGTCTTTTGTCAAAAGACCTGCACAACAAGGTCATCAATCAGAAGACCGTGGCTTACAAGGGCAAGGAGTGGTTCCAGAGATCCAATAAGAGCTTCGAAAAAGCATTGGATTTGGAACTAAAGGCTGCAAATGCCACAGGAGAAGCTGCTGAGGCCCTTCTGAATGAGGCTAAACAGTACAGATATTTCGCTCAGGGACAGACTGTTGAGGGTGTCCGCCAGATCACCAAGCAGATGGAGAAGATCGTGATCCCTAGAAGTATTGCAAAGCCTGAATACTATCAAATCCCATACGAGGCATTGAAACTCCACAGGACTGCCTTGAGGGTGGGCGATACTTTATCACCGGCTGAATTTGTCTGGATTCTGGAAAATGATTACGGCCTGACTTTGGACGGTTTTGCAGACCTTATGAGCAGATACCTGGAGTAAGAGGATTCCAGGAGTAAATATATTTATATAACAAGCAGAGCAAGGCGATAGATTCTTTTAAAAAAGAGCGCGTAAAAGAAAGAGAGGTGAAGGATTATGTCAAAGACGTCAAAAGCTATAAGAAATCGCAAGAAACACAGTGTTTTGTACATCATACTTGGAGTACTTTTTCTGGGATTCACATTAATGTCTGCGGTCACATCTTTAAACTCTACCTACGCCAAGGGCGAGATCACGGAGGTGAAGAGGACCTATGATAAGAAGCGCAGCGGAAGCAATAAGAGAAAGTATTATGCAGAGGTCGTTGTCTCCTTTGAATATAAAGGAGCGCTGGTTACAGCTGACACTACAGTAAATGCAAGCTCTGAGAGAAAACTTCCAGGTGTTGGCGATACGATAGATATCCAGATAACAGAAGACGGCAGAGTGATAGCATCAAGCCGTGGAAAAGACATTCTTATGAGTGTAGTTGGCGTGGCAGCAGGAGGTCTGCTCATTTGGTATGGTGTTACAAATATGATCGAAGCCAAAAAGAGAAAACAGGAAACGGAAGAGAGCAGCAGTGTTTGATTTTTTCTTATGAGATTGTCACAATAATATAGTATAATTAAATGAGGTCTTTTAAATATTCACCAGTAAGGAGGAAATTACATGAACTGTGAAATTAAGGGTGGAAACTTTCCGGTAGCTATTTGTCAGATGGATGCTGGTCAATCTATCATGTGTGAAGCCGGCGCTATGTCCTGGATGAGTGAGGGCATCAAGATGGAAACCAATACCGGTGGCGGATTTGGCAAGATGCTGGGACGTGCATTTTCAGGTGAGTCTCTTTTCATGAACCGCTATGTTGCTGAAGCTCCGGGAACACTTGCACTCAGCTCAAACTCACCGGGAGAGATCCGTGAGATCGATCTTTCAGGCAGATCAATTGTTGTTCAGAAGGGATCATTCCTTGCTATGGACGAAGGTGTTGACCTGAGCGTATTCTTCCAGAAGAAGGTTGGCTCCGGATTGTTCGGCGGCGAAGGCTTTATCATGAATAAGCTTTCCGGAAACGGCAAGGTTCTCCTTGAGATAGATGGCGGATCAGTAGAGTATGATCTTGCAGCAGGCGAGAAGATGACAATTGATACCGGATACCTTGTAATGATGGATGACACCTGTTCAATCGACATCGTTATGATCAAGGGTGTAGGTAATATCCTCTTTGGCGGCGAAGGCCTCTTCAATACAGTAGTTACAGGCCCCGGACACATCGTACTTCAGACACAGCCTTTGACACAGTTTGCAGCAAGGATTGCACAGCTGATGCAAGTGATGAACAAGAAATGATACTTGCTTTTGGAAAGTCTCAGTATATCGGACCAAATGGTTTAAGAATTGCAGGCCAGACAACAACTCTTTAAACAGATATGCAGACAATAATGGATTTTTCAAACATTAAAAAAAATCATGTAAGCCCGGCATCCAAGCCGGGCTTCTGATTTGTTTCGTTAAATGACGAATCGCCTATTTTATTATAAAATTGTTAGTAGTAACCAGCCGTATCCACAGGAGGGTACATAGATGTCAGAGAATCAGAACACAATGGAAAAAAGACTCGTCAAAATGAAGGAGTTCTATAGCCAGTTGGACAAGATCCTTGACGATCTGCCGGATGTTTTGCCAAAAGAAATCAAGACTCTAATAAGTGACAAGATTCTTGGTGATAAAGAGCTGAAGGAACTTATGGGCGGTATTGAGAATCACAGACCTCCCAGGTTCTTATTGATCGGCCGGACTGGCGTAGGCAAGAGTAGTCTGATAAATGCTCTGAGTTCTAAATATATTGCTGCAGTTAATGATGTTGAGAGCTGCACCACAGAGACTAAGATCTATCCCTGCTATGACGGCGACAGAAAGATAATGGACATCATGGATTCCAGGGGTATTTCTGAATCAATTTCAACCGATGAGAGGCTGACTGCAGAGGAGCAGCTTATCCGTGATATCAGTGATTTCAATCCGGATGTTGTTCTGTTTCTACTTGCGGCAACACACAGGGATAACATTGATAAAGATGTGGAATTTCTCAAGAGTGTGAAAAAGAGATATGCCGAGATCAACAAGATAGAGGTCCCGGTAATAGTAGTCATCAATAAAGCGGACGAGGTACAGCCAAGCAGGATCAAAGACCCGGCCCAATACAATCCGGCTAAGAAAGAGAATCTTTTAAATACTGTCAATTATTACAACAGGATATGTATGGAGAATGGCCTGTTTATCGACGGAATAGTCGGCGTCTCCAGCTATATAGAATGGGCTGACAGTGAAGGCAACAGTGTTGTTGCTTCAGACATCCGGGAAATGGATCAGTCAGATATAAACAATCTACAGATAGAGTTTGATGGAAGATATAACATTGAGGAACTGCGGGATAAGCTTGATGAGGCAATCCTTGACTTTGATGCCAAGATGGGCTTCAGGATGGCTCTGCAGCTCAACGAGCTGGTTAGGAAAATGGCAACACATGTGACCAATTCCTTCGTGGCGATAGCAAGTGCCATCGCGCTGGCCAACATTCCTGTGGCAGACATTTATGTATTACTCGTTGTTCAGGCGATTATGGTTGCCATGATTGCAGGTCTCAGCGGACGAGAGATGTCAATAGATACGGGAAAAGAGTTCCTGACATCCCTGTTTCTTACCGGTGGTGCCGGCACTGTATTCAGATTCATTGCCCATGGAGCTGTAAAGTTCATTCCACTTGCCGGAGGCGTGATCAATTCAGGAATAGCCGGTGCAGGAACTAAGGCCATCGGAGCAGCTGCTATCAGATACTACATTGACGGTGTCAGCATAGATGAAGCAAGAGCAATCTTTAAAAAGGAAAACAAATCATCAGATAAAGATAACCAGATGGAACAAATAGATGATCAGAACTTGTATTGATTTCAACACTTTACTGTACTAATGTATGTTTTTTGTATATAATGTTTATTGGTGAAGCTTTTTCATTAACCGCTAACATGGAGAGTTACTATGATAAACGGCAAGAAGATAGTGGCGTTATGTACATACAGAATATTCGAATCCCAGGAATTTGTCTTTGTTTCTGAGCTCAACAGACTTCTTGTAGAGAACGGTTTTCAGCTATTTATCTATGCGCTGAATTCCGAGATCGGCAACAGCGGTGCAGAGGTTCCGTAGGTGGCGATCTTCGATGAGATTCCATACAACAAGACTGATATTGTCATTGTAATGGACGAGAAGCTTAAGAGC
>JAEEGL014620152.1_pt1 | contig 11945 bp, 5 predicted proteins | sample 9134231 | NCBI WGS metagenome assembly JAEEGL01 (sample SAMN16246548, study PRJNA631951) | gut metagenome | biome: gut microbiome; feature: rumen; material: fiber-attached | host: Bos | place: Iran: Karaj | collected 2018-10 | reverse complement strand
GACGAGAGCGGCAATCCCATCGAGACCGAGGCTCCCACAGACGAGAGCGGCAACCCCGTTCCGGCTCCGATCAGCGGCAACGGCGGTAACGGAGGCAACGGCGGCGGAACCGCCCCGAGGACCGGCGACCCGATGATGATCATCGCGGCGGTCTCCGCTCTTGGCGCTTGCGGCGCAGTTGTTATCAAGAGACGCAGAGGTTAAGATAATTTAAAACATAACGGAGCGGTCCCGTCCGGGATCGCTCCGTTTAATTATTTCGATGAGGCGCTCTTACTTATTCTTTCTCGCGCACAAAACGTTTTCGTAAAGATTTCCGTCGTTCGTAAAGTAGTTGTACGACCGGCATCCTCCGCGGCACACGTCGCCCATTTTGCATTTTCGGCATTTGCCGGTAAGCATCTTCTTCCTGAACTTCCTGTTGTATGCGAACGCGTCGGAGTCGTTCCAGATTTCGGCGAGAGACCGCTCTCTGAGATTTCCTTCGATAAAACGGTCGTCGTACATGGATTCGCATCCCCGGACGTTTCCTACGCTGTCTATTCCCAGCGTTGTGATCCCCGCGGAGCATCCGTCGAAGCAAGCACCGTACCTTCCTCGCAGGATCGGCTCCTCCGGAGTATAGTATCCGATGTTGTCCGCAGTTCCGACGGGAAAGGGAGCGTTTTGAGCGAGATCCGCCGCGAACGCGATCACCTTCGACGCGTTAAAGGCTACGTCCACACCGTTTTTTTTCGCATTCCCCATGGGTGAGCACGCCTGTATCTGCCATGCACCGATATCGAGATCCTTCAGGGTCCCGTAAAGCTCCGGAAGTGTCTCCGCATTGTCAGCCCGGAGAGATGAGATCACGGAGACAGGGATACCCGCTCTTCTCAGCCGTTTTATTGCATCGAGCGCTTCCCGCGTGCTTCCCGGGTGGCGGAATGCGTCGTGGACCGCCTCGGGCCCGTCAAGGGACACCGCCACTGATTCTATCCTGCAGCGTTTCAACGCCGCGATGATGCCGTCCGACATAATAAATCCGTTTGTTATGATGCAGACCCGGATCCCACGCCCCGTCAGCGCCGAGACGATTTCTTTCCAGTCGGGCCGCATGAACACCTCGCCGCCGATCATGGAGACTCTGTGGCACCCCAGATCCGCCAGCTCCCCGGCGACCCGGAGGCACTCTGCCGTGTCGAGTTCGTCCTCCCGCGCCTCGCCGCCGCAGGAACCGCAATATTTGCAGGAGAAACAGCAGGCGAGGGTGATCTCCCACACGCAGCTCCGCAGCCGGTACTCTCTTTTACGGAGAATCATTCTTTTTCCGTCTCGCCGCTCTCTTCAGGCGCGTTCTCTTTTCCGTCTCCGTCCTCTTCAACTTGAGCGTACCCTCCGATCGGGGTATACGTTCCGCTCATGATCTCGGGCCCGGCGTAAACGCACATGAACGTCTGCGGATCTGGCGGCGCGAACTGCCGGTCATCCTTCGGTTCCACCGGCGGTCCCGCGTAGACGCGGCCGAACACCTTTTTTTCGTCCTTGTCCGGCTCGCCGCTGTCCTGTTCGAACACATCCGGACCTGCGTAAACGTCGTTAAATTCTTTCTCGCCGTCCGGATTATTCACCATCTCCGGCCCGGCGTAAACGCCACAGAAGGACGGATCATCCTGCCCGCTCCGTTTTGCCATCATCTCGGGCCCGGCGTAAACGCACTTGAACTGCTGCTCCTTTTTCTTTCTCCATCTTTTGAAAAACGCGAACATCCGGTTACCGCCTTTCACGCCCGGTACGGGCCATTTTTCTTTATTAAATCATACATCGGTCTTTTTGTCAAGCGGAACCGGACGCGGCATCCGGGACTCCGGAAGGGAAAACCGATCCGTGCTTGTGCATATCTCACAAAAAATGACGGCAAATGCCCCCTGCCGGGGGACCCTTTTTGGTGCTTTTCCTATATTGAAAAAAAAAGCCGTTTAGTATATAATTATATGGAGATATTCTGCTTTTTTCCGATGCGCGCGTGAATTTCACGCCGTTTTTGCTGAAAAAACAAAAGTTTATATATCAAGGAGTTTCAAATGGCTGACTACACCACGAAAAACATCAGAAACATAGCTTTTTTCGGTCACGGCGGAAGCGGTAAGACTTCCCTCGCGGAAGCTATGCTTTATCTCACGAAGGGCACCGACAGGCTCGGCAAGGTCCCGGACGGCAATACCGTCTGCGACTATGACCCCGAGGAGATCAAGAGAGGATTCTCTCTCAGTCTTACCACCGCTCCTATCGAATGGGAAAAGGTGAAGATCAACATCATCGACACTCCCGGTTACCTTGATTTCGCCGGCGAGGCCATAGAGGCGGCACGCGTCGCGGACGCGTCCGTTATCCTCGTTGACGGCAAGGCCGGTCTCGAGGTCGGCGCGGAGCTTGGTTGGGAGTATTCCGACAACGAGAAGATACCGCGCGCCATCTTCGTAAACAAGTGCGACGATCCCGATTTCGATTTCGGTCGTGTGTTCAACGAGCTGCACGAAACGTTCGGCATCTCCGTATGCCCCGTATTCTTCCCGGTGAAGAACGGCTCGGACGTTGTCATGGTAGACCTTACCGACATGTCCGCGTTCAAGTACGACGACAAGGGCAACCGTTCGTCCGCAGAGATGACCGACGCGGTCCGCGGCGTTGCGGAGCAGTATAAAGACGCGTTCAACGAAGCAATTGCAGAGACCAGTGAAGAGCTTCTTGAGAAATACTTCGGCGGCGAGGAGATCACCAAGGAGGAGGCGCTGAGCGCGCTGAATCACGGTATCACCTCCGGCGCCATCGTTCCCGTTTACTGCGGCTCCGCCGTGAAACTCTGGGGCGTCCGCGCTCTTATGGACGTCATCGCTCACGCGTTCCCCAGCTTCCTTGACAGAAAGCAGGAGACCGTCGTCGAGGGCGGCGCAGAGAAGAAGATCGACATTACCGAGACCGGTGATCCCTCCATCTTCGTGTTCAAGACCATCGCCGACCCGTTCGTCGGTAAAATGTCCTTCTTCAAGGTCATGCAGGGTACTCTGAAGCGCGACATGATGCTGAAGAACCTGACTACCGGCGTTCAGAACAAGATGGCTCACATCTATTCCAACAAGGGCAAGAAGCAGACCGAAGTGGAGCAGATCTGCTGCGGCGATATCGGCGTCGTGAACAAGATAGCCGACATCAATACCAACGACACGCTGACCGTCTCCGGCAGCGCGGAATACAGAAAGATCGAGTTCCCGCATCCTTACATGACCAAGGCGATCCTCCCCGCCTCCAAGGGCGACGAAGACAAGATCTCCCAGGGCGTGACGAAGCTGCTTGAAGAAGACCCGACACTCGTTTATGAGAACAACGCCGAGACCAAGCAGATGACCATTTCCGGTATGGGCGACATCCATCTGGACGTCGTCGTTGCGAAGCTCAAGAGCAGATACAGCACCTCCGTCGTCCTCGAGACCCCGAGACTGGCTTACAGAGAGACCATCAAGGGCTCCTCCGACGTCGAAGGAAAGCATAAGAAGCAGTCCGGCGGTTCCGGTCAGTACGGTCACGTCAAGATGAGATTCTCCCACGGCGAGGACGAAGGTCTTACCTTCACCCAGTCCGTCGTCGGCGGTACCGTTCCGAAGGGTTACTACCCCGCGGTCGAGAAGGGACTTCTCGAGGCAATGCAGAAGGGCGTTCTCGCCGGATATCCGGTGGTCAACCTTGCGGCTGATCTGTACGACGGTTCCTACCATCCCGTGGACTCCAACGAGATCTCCTTCAAGCTGGCTGCCCGCCTTGCATACAAGGCCGGCCTACCCCTCGCCAACCCGATAATCCTGGAACCTATCGGTACCCTCAAGGTCGCCGTTCCGGATTCCCTGGTGGGCGACGTCATGGGCGACCTCAACAAGAGGCGCGGCCGTGTGCTCGGTATGAACCCCTACGAGAAGAAGACCGGGTACACCGTCATCGAGGCGGACGTCCCAGCGGCTGAAATGATGGACTACACCATCTCCCTGAGGGCTATGTCCCAGGGCAGAGGCCGCTTCGACTTCATCGTGGACCGCTACGAAGAAGCCCCCGCAAACGTCGCTCAGAAGATCATCGCCGAGGCGAAGGTCGAAGAGGACTGAGTATAATCGAGAAAGATCGCCCGCGGCAGTCATGCCGCGGGCGTTTTTCGTAGATATCCGTCAATTCATAAAAAACAAGCTGAGAAAAACGGTCTTTTATCTCAGCTTGTATTTTGTTCGGGCGTCGCCGCCGGACTATTTCAATTATCCATTTTCCATTTTCAATTTTTCATTGAGAAAATCCCGCGTTTCCGCGGGATTTTCGATTTAATATCTGCCTATTTCTTCAAACGGAATGTGCATGAATTCATCTTCGCTGACGTCGTCGCGGATGCGGTAGTCACCCAGAGTCGGGTTGACGAACAGCGGATTTTCATCGATCTCAAAGTCGCGGTTGTTCCCGCACCGGATCGCGAATTTTTCCACTCCCTCGTCCACGTTGCCTTTGCAGGAGCCGATCGAATAATTGTTGTAGACGGAGCAGAAACCCGGAGTGGCGGGACAGTTGGGGTTTTCCACGTCGTCGTAGTCTTCGATCACTTCATATAGCTCGGGCCATCTCGCGTGCCACAGCTCATAGTATTCGTTTCCCGGCATGGGTCTCAGGTTCAGCGTGCCGTACAGGATCCGGAAGTTGCCCGACTCCCAGGCGGTGCCGCCCTGACCGTCGTACCAGGTGTAGTATTTCGCCCAGGCATTGAAGGATGCTTTTTTCTCCCCGTCCCATCCCATTTTCGCGTCTATGAAGGCGTTGTCATGGATCTGCATATACTGTCCGCCCGAATGAAGGACCCCGGTGCTGGGTATCTCGTAGAAGATATTGCCGTATATCTGCTGGGCTGCCACACCGTCGTCAAGATAGATGGAGAATACTCCGTGAGGTACCCTGACCAGATTGAACCGGAAGATATTGTCTCTGTTTACGAAACTGCGACCCGTGTAAATTGCGCCAACGTCGCCGAGATCGTAAGTGGCATTGTATATATAGTTGTATTCAAACACGCAGTCGATAGTCCGCTCTGCGGCGGGACCCGCCTCGGCGCAGTAGCCGTATGAGATGGCGGAACAGGGGGTGTTGTAGATCTCGCAGTGGGACACTTTTGCGCCGACCGCCCTCTTCAGTCTGATCCCCGGATTCTCAAGATTGCGCCACTTCTGTCCCACGTCGTGAATAAGACAGTTGTCTATATACGGTCCGGTGGGGACGAGATCGTTCACGTCCCTGTTAGAGTCGAACCACATGCCGCATCCTGCGGTATAGGCGAAGTCGCAGTCCTGCATGCGGAAGTCGACGCCGTATACCCTAACTCCCGCTCTGCCGCCGATACCGTAGATGTTGCAGCGGTCGAAGGTGATGGAGTTTCCGTGTACTACGATCCCGTCGCCGGTACACCCGACGAAGTCGAATCCGACGAAGGATATGTAGTTCGCGTCCTCGAAAGTGCAGAACGTCTCCGCCGCGCTGACGATATACTCGTCCTCGTGGGGCTCGTAGACGTAGAGCGTCCTGGTCACGGGATCCACGTAGGATTCGTTCGCATAGTCAAGTTCCTCCATGATATTGATAAAGAAAACACCTTCTGCGTAGTCGTCAAGACCATATTGCGGACCGATGACGTCATAATAGATTATATTGGTATCGGGGTCGAATCCCGTTATGGGGAATACCGTCTTCCAGTACTCGTGACCGATACACCCGATCATCTCTATTCCTTCGGTGGTGTGGTATTTCTTGAATCTGTTCGTCATGGGGCGGATCCGGGTTTGTCCGAGTTTGATTCCTTCGGCAAGCCTCTCTATGTATTTGTCCGTGCCGTCTGCAGCTTTGTTGGGGTACCGCGCGGCGTCAAGTCGTCCATAACCGTAGGTGAAGGTTTCGGATGAATAAGACAGCATATCCGCGCATCTTTTGTCCGACAGATCCGCCTTTTTGATGTGATTTGCCGCGGTCTCTGAGAAGTGGACTTTGTCCGCGTCGTCAAGCGGTACGAACTCGTCAAGACTTACCACGGGACCGCCGGTGAACTGCACCTTTCCGTCGCCGTAGGCGCAGTAAACGATGCGTCCGTTTTCATCTCCTGAATCTTCGGCGGTGAAGTGATAGTCCATCGGGCCGTAGTCGCCGGTTTTGAAAGCCACGACCACGTCTCCCTCGGTCCGCGTCTTTTTCAACTCGCGCGCCGCCCCGGCGGCCCGGGCGAAAGTGGCAAACGGCGATTCAAATGATCCGTCGGCGCTGTCGTCGCCGTCCGTCGCCACATAGAAGTCCGCGTTTGTGACGAGAGGATAGTCCTTCTCGGTGTAGTGACTCATAAGCACGGGATTGTTATACTCCAACGGGAGTGTAAGGTCAGTATCGTCGAATCTCTTGAGGATCGCGGCGAATTGCTCACGCGTTGCGTTACCGCGCGGGTCGAGCAGGTTTTCGTTCCCCGCCTTGACCCCGGTGATGAGCCCCTTGCCTATGGCCCAGGACAGAGCGTCTTTTGCAAAAATATGTGCTTTGGACGCGTCGGGGAAGGAGCTGAGATTTCCCGAGGGACGGAATTCGAGGCTGTGATATTCCGCATATCTGTTGAGCATTGCGGCGAGTTGTTCCCGGGTGATCTTTCCGTCGGGATCGAACAAGCCTTCCGACACTCCGTTGACGATGCCGTTGTTCTTTGCCCAAATTACGGCGGAGGAGTAGTATTTACCCGCTTTGACGTCTTCGAAATTGTTCGTAAACTCAACTTCGGGACTTCTGTCACGCCTCCATAGGACAGTGACGACCATCCCTCGTGTCATGGTACCGGCCGGGTCGAACTTTCCGTCTCCGACGCCATTCATGTATCCCATCTCGTAGGCATACGTGACGTAACCGTAGCTCCATCGCGACGTCTTCACGTCGGAAAAAGGTGATTTCTCACCCTCGGCGACGACGGTGACAACCGTACCGGCGAGCATGATTGCTGCAAGGAACAGCACAAGCAGTTTTTTCATGATTTTTTATCCTCCATTACTAAATCCCGGATCATTTCGCGTTCCGGTACAGGAACGTGACGATCTGGCCTCTGGTACATTTATCGTCCGGTGAGAAGTGGGTCGCGTCAGTGCCGTTGGTGACGCCGTTCTCCACCGCCCACAGAACGGAGTCGTGGTAGAATGAACTGATCCTCACGTCCTCGAAGGGATTGAGTTCGCTCTTCGGCTCGGGCGATCCTGCCGATCTTCTGAGGAACGTGACGATCTGTCCTCTCGTGCAGGCGCCGTCCGGCGAGAAGTGCGTTTCGTCAGTGCCGTTGGTGATCCCCTGTTCAACGGCCCACAGTACGGCGTCGTAGTAAAACTTTCCTTCTTTTACGTCTTCAAACGGATTTTCCTCGCTTACCGGAGCCGGCGATCCCGCGGCACGCCACAGGAAGGTCACCGCCTGAGCGCGGGTGCAGGGATCTCCCGGCGAGAACGTTGTCTCGCCGGTGCCGGAGGTGATGTTCATATATACAGCCCACACAACGGGATCGGCGTAGAACGCCGAGGATTTTACGTCTGAAAACCCCGACGCGCCGTTGACACGGTGAACCTCCAGACGCTTCGCCAGGGACGGATCGGCGTCGGTGTCGAAGCCGAAGGCATAATACAGATTGAAGCCGTCCGGGACAAGTTCGCGCCCCAGCAGTTTGCCGCCCCGCGCATAGTCGTACGCGCTGTTCCTCCTGCAGATCAGGAGCAGGAATCCGTCAGCCGGGTCCGGGGCGGAGTAGCTGAATATTCTGTTTCCCGTTATGTATTTTTCGGCGATGTATCGTCCGTCGATATTATCGACCTCGTACATGATGAAATGCTTCATTATGCCTGGGTCGGTCCCCTCGATGTCGCCGACAGCCGTCACCCACCCGGGATCGGTGACGATCATTGCATCGTAATCGTGATCGTTGAAGTAGTTCAGATGGGAGACGAGGATATCGTCGCCGTCCCACACGGGTATCACGGGTTCCTCCGGATCGACGTCTGCTTCGTTCCGGTCGACGCCGGGACCGTCCGGCGTCACCGTCACGTTCACGGCCCCGCAGGAGAGGACGTATTCCTTTCCGGTTTTGGTCTTCGCAGTCATGGAGCAGACGATCTTCGCCTCCCCTTCGCGGACGCCGATGATCCTGCCGCCTGAGATCTCCACGGAGTCGCCTTCGACGACCTTGATCCTGACTTTATTCGGCGCGATTTCCGTTTTCTCGCCGGAGTACGTTTCGGCGACGACGCCTGACTCGACTTTCTTGCCCACGCCGACCGTCAGGTCGCCGGCGGTTATGTATTTGAACATGTGGGCCGCCCAGCCCGGGTCGTCGGTGGTGATCCCCGCCGAACCGAGGAAGAACGCCCAGTCGTTGGAATAATAACCGTAGGTCCAGGGCCATACGGTCATACCTCGGTCGTTGGCTGCGAATGCGTATTCCCTGTCACGTATGCTGCTGTAGTTTATGGTGCTCATGATCTTCTGAACCGCGACGATCCCGCTGAAGAGATCGCGGAGCACCTCGGCGACGATCCCCTCGGCTCCCGACGCGCCGCCAAGGAAACCCGTGGACATACCGGGCATGTTCCCCTCGGCGACGGTTTCGCCGAGCAGATAATCGCTGAACGAGATCACGTCCACCTGATCCTCCATGTCACGTTCCCTGACGAGACGGGACACCTCGGCGATGCACGCCGGGTTGTTGCCTTTCAGTTCTACGAAGACCCGGCGGCCGGGGTATCCGGCCAGAAGGTCAAGCACCTCGTCGAAGGTCGGTACCTTCAGGTCCGTGACGTCGCCGACCCGGTATTTTCCGGGAGAATAGACGGTGCTTACGATGTTGTAGGATTTTATCTCCTCCAGAGTCATCTCTTCGATGGAGAGATCGCCTCTGTAGTTCGTCATTCCTCTGATGTCGCCGTCGTGCATCACGATGACGTGGCCGTCGGCACTGATGTGAACGTCGATCTCAAAGACGTCGGCTCCGTTGTCAAGCGCCGCTCTGAAAGACTCGATCGTGTTGTCCGGCTCGACCGAGGGATACCCGCGGTGGCCGATGATCAGCGGAGTGCGGGCCATGGTGCCCGGCTCGAAGTATTCGTTTACCGCGTCGACAGCCGCCTGCCGGTCGCTGACGATCACACCGTTGGCACCGGAGTTGACGGCGGAAACGACGTCCGCGGGATCCGCCGTGTCAAGCCTGACCCAGACGGCAAGCGCCAGGGACTGCAGTTCTCTTACGTTATGCAGCGTGGCGTGTTCCGTGCCGATGACACAGAATGTCGCCGGAGCTCCGCGCACCGCGAGACGGACTTCGTTCGCCTCTTTTGAAGTGATCGCGTCTCCGGGCAGAGTAACCTCAAGTCCCGTCCGAATCACGGCTCGCCCGTCGCGCACCCTGGCGAGAAGCTCTGGACTGGGGGAGATAACGGTGATATCGTCAAATCCGAGAACTTCTGCGGCCGCAAGCATCGCGTCCGCCTGCGCCTCGTCCGATATACGAACGTTCGGGATGGACGGTGCGGAGGCGCAGAGGGTTAAAAACTCGCTGAAATCACTTACCTCGTCTCCGTTTACAAGGACTATCGAAGGAGCGCCGTCTCCGGAAAGTACGCCGCGATACGCGTCGGTTCCCTCCACGGACTGAACGACGGCGAGAGGGCTTATGACGTTCATTTCGGGACGGGCTATCTCGATCAGTCCTCCTGCTCCGTCTTCCGCTGACGCGGGCGGTACAAAGGTCGCCGCAGCAGACAGCATGATCGCCGCAAGGAACGCGGATAACAGTTTTTTCATCATTTCGTTACCTTTCGTAATGAAAATCACAAGACGGGGGAGTTTTTCGCAAAACTCCCCCGAAGATCTTATTTCAGCATATTTTTCAGTACGTCCTCCGCCGCTCTGAGTGCGTCGCCGATCTTTGCGATATCCCGTCCTCCGGAAGTCGCGCTGTCCGGACGGCCGCCTCCGCGCCCGCCTGTGATCGCGCTGACCTCGCGGAGCAGGTTGCCCGCGTGAGCGCCCGCGGCGACGGCGTCCTTGCCGCACACGGCGGTAAAGTTCAGCTTGTCGCAGGAATGGATTGCGAATACCGCTACCACGTCGTCGCCCCTGTCGCGAATGGCGTCCCCGAGAGAACGCGCCGCGTCCATACCCATATCGCCGAGATCCTCGGCGATGAGCCTGACTGCGCCGACGGTCTTTGCGGAGGCGAGCAGGGAATCTACCCGGCCTCCCGCCAGCTTCGCATTGAGCTGATCGACGGTCTTCTTCGCCGCGGAGAGCTCTTCTTGAAGAGTGGCCGCGCGAGACGCCACGTCATGGGGATTCTGCGCCTTCAGCGCTTTCGCACAGTCGGCGATCAGGTCGTCGCGTTCGTCGATCATTCGGAGCACGCCGAGACCGGTGGTCCCTTCGATCCTGCGGACGCCCGCTGCAACGGACGACTCGGAGAGGATCTTGAAGAGGCCGATCTTCGAGGTGTTGTCCACGTGGGTGCCGCCGCATAGCTCCATGGAGAAGCCGCCCATTTCGACGACTCTCACCACGCTTCCGTATTTTTCTCCGAACAGCGCCATGGCGCCCTTTTTCTTTGCTTCTTCAACGGAGCATTCCTCGGTCTCGACTACGAGACCGCGAAGGATCTCCTCGTTTACAAGGTTTTCCACCTGACGGATCTCGTTCTCCTTCATTCCCTCGAAATGAGTGAAGTCGAATCTTACCCTGTTTTCGTCCACGTAGGACCCTGCCTGCTCCACGTGGTCGCCGAGGACGCGCCTCAGCGCCGCCTGAAGAAGGTGGCACGCGGAGTGATTTCTCTTTATCGCCGCGCGGCGATCAGCGTCGATCGATGCTGTGACGCTGTCGCCGACGGAAACGGTGCCTTCGTCCGCCGAGCATACGTGAAGCACCACGCCGTCCCGGATCTTCGTATCTTCAACGGTGAGCGAGCACTTTTCCCCGGTGATCGCGCCGGAGTCGCCCACCTGACCGCCCATCTCGCCGTAGAACGGCGTCTTGTCGAGGATCAGCGTGCAGCCGCCCTCGGAGACGGATTCCGCCTCCTCGCCGTCGACCAGGATGGCGAGGACCTTTGCATCGGAGCGCGTCTCGGTATACCCTTCGAACACGGTCTTCGGGATGTTGTCGATTGCAGACAGCGTCTCGCTGCTCCAGCCGGAGATATTGCCTCTGGCGGCGCGGGCGCGTTCCTTCTGCGCCTTCATCAGGGAGGCGAATTCCTCCTCATCCACGGAGAGCCCGCGGGCAGCCGCGATCTCCTTCGTCATATCCAGCGGGAAGCCGAAGGTGTCGTAGAGCTTGAAGGCCTCGGCGCCGGAAAGCGCGGAGCCTCCGTTTTTAAGAGTCTCGTCGATCACGTCGCCGAGCTTTGTGAGGCCGGCGTCGATGGTGGCGTTGAATCTTTCCTCCTCGAGGGAGATGATCTTTTTGATGTAATCTCTCTTTTCTCCGAGCTCGGGATATCCCGCCTTGTTTTCGTTTATCACGGTGTCGCAGAGCTCCGTCAGGAACGGTCCGTCGATCCCCAGCCGTTTGCCGTGGGAGACGGCGCGGCGCATCAGACGGCGCAGAACGTATCCTCTGCCCTCGTTGGAGGGGAGAACGCCGTCGGAGATGAGAAACACCGTTCCTCTGATATGGTCGGTTATAACGCGGATCGACACGTCGTTCTTGTGCTCCTCGCCGTATTTCTTTCCGGAGAGGGCCACCACGTGATCCAGTATCTTTCTTATACTGTCGATCTCGAACATATTGTCCACGCCCTGCATCACGCAGGCCAGCCGCTCGAGACCCATGCCGGTGTCGATGTTCTTCTTCGCCAGCTCGGTGTAGTTGCCTTTTCCGTCGCCGTTGAACTG
>JAEEGL014569608.1_pt1 | contig 11945 bp, 11 predicted proteins | sample 9134231 | NCBI WGS metagenome assembly JAEEGL01 (sample SAMN16246548, study PRJNA631951) | gut metagenome | biome: gut microbiome; feature: rumen; material: fiber-attached | host: Bos | place: Iran: Karaj | collected 2018-10 | reverse complement strand
TTCTTCTTTTTCAAATGCATAGCTATTATTCATTAAGAAAGAAGCAACACCTTCAATATATTCTTTTTTCGAAGGTAAACCATTAAAAACTTTTTCCATTGTAATTCTTTATTAAATATCAAAATCACTTAAACTAAACACCTCGTCCTTAGGTAATGGCTTGCCGCCAATCTTATCGGGCTGCCAGGTGCGGACATGGATTTGAGGGGCATCTTCGTTGGTGAAATCCCAAAGGAGGAAGAGGTAACCGCCGTATTGGTAGCGGTCGTCTGTCATTCTTAGCAGTAGAGAGATTCCATAGAAATTTGGGGTGGAAGGGTGGCGCATAATCTCGATGTCGTCGAAAGTGGCCTTGATTGTAGTATTACGTCTAAAAACTCCTTTGAGTTTTCGAATACACCTTTTATTTGAGTATTTCTTGTATTTTAACTTGGGGCTCCCATTCCTTTTCTGAACAGGTTTCCCGATAATGTTCATGGTGTTATCGTTCATCAGCGTATTGCTAATAAAGCTTAAGTCCTTTTGGTTAAGAGCAGTACGCAATTTCTCGACATAATCGAGAATGGCCTTACGTCGGCTTAGGTCTATGGATTCAAGGTTTGGGCGAGTGATGTTTGTAGCAAACTCTGCAGTGTTACCACTATACGTGACTCCCAAGAACTGAACATCGCCCATAACATTGCCCTCGAACTCAGCTCCAGCATCCTTCAAAGCCACCTTAACCAATCCGCATGTATTCTCGTTAATGTCGTTCCTCAGACTCATCGCCGCCGTTTGGTCCTTCTCCATCGGCTCAAACTTCTTCACTTCAATGTCTTGGGCCAGAGAATCTGAAACGTATAAGAACCACAAAAATATTGCACAACATTTTATAACCGTAGATACTTCTTTCATATCTCTCCAAAATTATTTGGGTTATCTATAGTAATCGCCTTGAAGAAATCCCAAATTAATCCGTCTTCAGTATCGATTTTTGATGCATGACCTGCAAATAGAAATACACAAGCACCTAACAAACCTATCCCAAAGGTTTTATAACCATTTCCATTAAGATATTCGTTATCTGATAAAGTCCCAATGGGATATAATACGCCTAAGGAGGCTGCTAACACCGTATATTTCTGATAGTCAGCAGAAATATCACTCATAAATATCAAATAGCCATACAGGATAAGACCTGCAACTCCAATCAGTGAAACAATCACTTTTGCGCTTTCATTATTCATAATCAAATATCCTTGTTGAAAAACAACTATAAAAACACATTTAAACAAAGAGCATAGAAATCACAAATTGATAGTTATCGGTTCGGTTCCGACAACTATTTCACGTTCTCTTCCTCTATCAAATGCTGTCACAATATATCTTCCAGGCATTAACATAATAGGAACGCCACTTCTCCACCCCTTTACTTTTTTATTATTGATAAAGATACATGGAGTATCAGAAGCATTAATGGTCACAGAAGTAGCATGGATGTGAGTAACAATCTTATTCTCATTAAGGATGAAAGATAAGTGACCTGTTGTCGCAGAGATTTCCACATTTTGCTCAGAATCAACATATCCATCTGCTTGAACTCGAATATTATGTTTGCCTTGTGGGATTTTCAACTGTCCAGGACTTCCGTAATCAATATTGTCAACATATATACGAGAGTTTTTAACGTTACATCCTATTATCACATCATGCATAATGGGTTGTAATCTTACTGATAATGTTTTTACTTCTGTTTTTCCAATGTTAATTATATTGCTTTGGGATTTATAGTTTTCGGAAGTAACTGTGTAGGTGTGCCTACCTTCAATTACAGGTATTTCAAAGGTCCCAAAGCTATTAGCTGAATAATTTGTGCCATCAAAAATAACGTTTGAATTTTGGGGTTCGACTTTTAGTACGACGGTACTTTTTAATTCGTGTATTTTTGGAGTTTCAATAACCACCAAATATGTCTTGCCTTTTTTTAGTTTTCTATATCCATAATCTGCCATATCCAACTGAACAGGCAGATAATCTTTATGCTGGAAAAACAGTTTTCTGCCTGATCCTACTGGAACATAAACCGAATAGACACCATCTTCGTATTCAAACTTGACATATTGGTTTGGATTGGAGAACTGAATACCCTCAACATGATCTGTCTTAAGCTTTATCAATGCACAGGTGTCGCCCTCGTTGTCAAAACATGGATGTTGAGAAGCGGATAGATCCATAGGTTGCAATGATACACGAACAATTTTCAATTCTTGACTATTGGAATTCAAGAAATAACAAAGAATAAAAAATAAAAGAATAAAAGATTTTCTCATAACTTCAGAATTTTGCAGAAAACCTTGCACCATAAAACATACCTAACCCATTTAAGCTTTTACTAAGTTCAACCGCAAAGCTATATTTATAAATATCCAGTTGAGCCGTTAGTCTTAATCCATAATCCCACTTGGTCTTATAAGAGTCTTTATCTTTTTCTATTTCATCTTTTAATGGGAGAAAATAAGTTTTACCATATCCCCCTCCTAATAACGAGAAAAGATGTTTATTTGACCTACCAAATGGTATGCTGATTCCTGTTTGAAGAGGAATCTCAACAAAGAAGGTCGTCAATGTTGAATCTGATACATTCTCAATCTTTTCGTATTTCAAGTCTTTATCAAGATGCATCCATCCAATGCTAAGTCCTTCACGAACTCCAAATATTCCGCCAAAATGTTGCATAAATGATATAATATGCCATTTTATTGCCCATGAATGCGCGTCATATTTATTTTTATCATATATTTCTCCTTCTATTCCAAATAAAGGGTAAACGGATGTTCGAACATTAACACGTGTCCTTGACCTTTCTTCCTTATGTTTCACCGTTTTTGTTTTTACCTCCTTCAGAGTGAAATATTCTGGAGACATTGTCGAACTGACTTTAATTGTCCGTTCTTCATCCTGATAATTAGCCGATGTAACACGAATTATATGCTTTCCTTCAGATAATTTTAAATCTAACAGGGATTCTTTTGTGTATGGTACGTTATCTATGAAGACTGTCGCATCTTTGGGAAACACATTTACGGTTACTGGAAATAATTGTTCTTCAAGTATTACATCAGTAAAAGTGGATATTTCATCTTCATTCAATATGACATTACCACTTTGGCTAAAAAAGCCTTTAGCCTCAATCGTGTATGAGTATTCTCCAATGGGCATGTTAATCATCGCAATACCATCACTATTGACATCAACTTTCTTTCCGTCAAATGTAAGGGTGGCATTAGATGGTTGAATTGAGAAAATTGCGGCGCGGAGATGATTTGACGATTCAAAAACCACATCATAAGAATTGAGTTTATTAATCTCTAAATCATAATCTTCAAAAACAATTTCTCCAAGTTTTTCTCCTGATGTGCTTTTGTAAACAAGTTTCTTTAATCCATCAGGTACATAAACTATATACTCACTTAGATGCCGTTCTACATTTCCTACTGAGTTAGGAAATACGAGATTATCGACACCCACAACTCCAACTCGGATGATTGCGCATTTCTGCCCATTGGCATCTTCACGGGGTATTGTTGATGCTCTTGAATCCCCGAACCTCATATTAACAGACTTTACAGTCAATTGTTGCGCATGTATGAACATATATGTACAAATCATCAAAAGAGTAATAATAATTCTTTTCATAAATATTTGTGTTAAATATCAAAATCACTTAAACTAAACACCTCATCCTTAGGCAGAGGCTTGCCGCCGATTTTGTCGGGCTGCCAAGTGCGGACGTGTATTTGAGGGGCATCTTCGTTGGAGAAGTCCCAGAGGAGGAAGAGGTAGCCGTCATCGTGGTAGCGGCCTGCTGTCCAGCCCTGCTTGAGGGTGACACCATAGAAGTTTGGATTGACGGGATGACGCATCACCTCTATCTCATCGAAGATGACCTTGATGTAACTGTTACGGGCGAAGATGCCACGCAGGTTACGAATGTACTGCTCCTTCGACTGTTTGTTGTATTGTATCTTCTGCGAGGTAAAGCCCTCAGCGTGTTTCTGCATGATGACTTTACCCGTTATGATGAGGGCATCGTCGCTATACACCTGATTGAGGAAGTTGATATCCTTCTGATTGTAGGCGGTACGGAACTGCTCTACATAGTCAAGAATGAGCTGGCGACGGCGAAGGTCGGTCAGTTCCAGGTTGCTCTTGATGACATTCATGTAGAGGTTCATGGAGATGCTGAGATAGAAGCTCTCCACATTGCCCTGCTTGTCAAAACTGATGACGGCCTCCTGATACTCGTCTTCAGCAAACTCCCGCTCCCCAGTGGGCTTCATCATTAGGGGAATATTACGTACCTGATAGCCAGAACCAGTAGTAAGGCAGTGCTCGATGATTTCCTCATCAGTACACATAAACGGGGAATTCTCCCAAAGCATCGCCATTGACTGCTGTACGCGGGTACCAATGTTGCCCATGGCGGAGAAATTGAGGCTGCGGCCAGCCTCTTGGGCAGCGTTAATCTCGGTGAGCATACGGCTGACAGTGCTCTCTATCTTTGACTTGATGGCCTCGTTGTCGATACCGTCAGAAACAGAAAAAGACACTTGCGCTACGCTAAATGATAAATGACAAATGATAAATGATAAACTTAGCAATATTCGTTTCATAATCTTCAATGTTCAATCTTCAATGCTATTTCAGTTGGAACCAGAAGGCTCCACAATTCTTGTAATTCTTTACGTCGTCCTCTTTGAGGGTGTTCAGATTGTACTGTTTCTGGCCGCTTTTACGGAGCAAGGCAGAGATATTTCCTTGCTTGTCGTAGATGAACAGATGGCAGTCCTCGTCGGCGGGCATTTTGGCATACTTGCCGAATGCTTTCAGACGGCCTTTGCTTTCCAGCCCTTTGATATACGGCTCCACATCATAGAAACTGCGGATGAGTTTCATTTGCTTCTCTTCTGATGTCAACTCCAACGTTGGTACCTTTTCTTCAACCGCCGGTGCTTCCTCAGTAACGATAATGGCAGGAGCGGCCTTCGGCTCGTCGGGCTTAACCACGGGGGCCACCTCAAACACTGTTACTTCACTCTTGTCTGCCACTGGCATGATGTCGCTTTTCTTCACATAGACAAAGGCACGGTAAAGCTCGCCACGACGGGTGTCAAGCTGCATGAAATGCTCCTTGGCCTTGACGATACACACCTCTATCTCCTCTTTAGGATGCTGCTTGCGCACCCAGTCGCCGACCTGCATCTCCAAGATGGCACGGGCGTTGTTGTATGCCTCGCTCAGTTCCTTGGTGGTGGACTCGGCATAGATGTACATGGTGTCACGCTTCACCTTGTTGATGTCTTGCGCTATGCTTTGGGCATAGCTAAATGATAAATGATAAATGATAAACAAAAGAACAGTCGTTTCATTGCCATTTTACCTTTTTATGAGTTGATGATTGTTTCTGATACAAATCTTTCACATTGTGCGTGGGAATATAGGGCGTCATGCGAACCTTCAGCACAGCATTCCGGTCATTGATGAACTTGTCGGGAATGACGACGGAAAGCAAATGATGACAGCCCAGTTCCTTGCTCTGCGCTATGACAAGTGCCAAGATGCCGTCCTTGCGTTCTTCCTCAACAGCAAAGAACACCTTCAGCCCCCACTCTGCACAATAGTTGAGCCATTGGCTGAGCGTAATAGTGTTGTTGACGGTTTTCATGCCATAGACAGACTGCTCCACATACATCCGATAGTCCGCATCGGGTATCAAGCCGTGAAAAAGGTTGGCGGCAGAATAGTCCAGATGGTCATTATCAAAGATGGGGTGGTACTCCTCGCGTACATTATAATAATATGTGGCATCGGAAAGGCTGGCCAGTCCGAGGGTGTCGCTCTTCGACTGGTATATAGAGCCGTTCAACTTTTCAAAATTGCGGGCTGGTACGGGGACAGCCCCTACAGGAGCAGCAAGGATTGCATCCTTGAATTTCATTGTAGCCTCATCCTTCTGCGCACCAAGAAGCAGGTCGTACTGGGCAGGGAACACGATGGTGACGAAAGGCTCGTCGGCCTTTATCCACTGAACCTCATAATAATAGCGGTCAAGTAGGTTGATAGAGAACGGCATGGTATCGCAGACCTGATGCAAGTCTGACGGTTTGCCTTTTCGGAAATAGACCTTGTCATCTGCCATCTTTGTCTGAATAGTGCTATTACTTAGAGTGGAAAGATCCTGAAAGTAACGCTCCAAGAAGTCCATCACCACTACTTGAGGTTTTGATACAGCCTCCTTCATCTCAGGGCTGAAGAGTTTCAAGCCCTGAGATGATGCGGAAGCACACCATATCATCAATAAGAGTGTATAGACTAAGCGTTTTAACATACAATGATGATTACTTTCCGATAAGTATACTGCCCTTTACCTGATTGTCAGCGCCATACCAGATGCCCTGCACCAGATGACCGTCAGACCATTCGCCGATGACATAGTCGCCAGGCTCTGCCACGCGGCCTTTGGGGTCTTTGCTGTCGATGACATGCGAACTTTTGAACTCCATACGACCGTTCACATCATTGGGCCATGAGCCTTTAAAGGTGGCATAGCCAAGGTTCTTAGAGCCAGAAGTAACGGCGGGTTTGGGGGCGGGAGCGGGTGGTACTTCCTGCTTCTTTGCTTTTTCTGCCTCAACCGCAGCCAAGCTGTCCTTCAGCCGCTGGTTCTCCTCCGCCATCTGCGCCGCACGTATGCTGTCACTATCGACAGGCGCAACGGCCACCGGCTCTGGCTCCTTCGGCTTTTCTTTGTCGCCACCACTCATAGCGATAACACCGCCAATGATGGCCAGGAGGACAACTGCAATGATGCAGATGGATATTAGTTTTTTCCTCTGTTTAGCCTTAGCTTCCTCTTCATCACCACTACCGGATTTCTCCTTGACAGGTTCAAGTTCATTCTCACACTCACTACAGATGAAAGCGGCATCATCATCTGTTATTATCTGTATTTTGTTCGCTTTGCTACAAGCACCGACATTGCGGCATATACCTTTTCTTTCCATATCGTTATAGTTTTAAGGGTTATACTTTTGTGATTTACATTATTGGAGGTGGGGGAGGTGGAGGTGTATTGGTCATAAATAACATACCTAACTCAGCCACATTGCCAGCGGGTTCCCACCCTGCCATACCTTGCTTCCAAACGTATGTCTGACGAGTCAGCTGCCCCATCGTCACCATCTGTTGTAATTGAGGCATTGGGAATGGGCCGCTCTGTTGATTGTTAGCATAGATATAGTATTGGGACATAACAGGAGGCGGTGGTGGAGTGGCCATGCCGCTTGAAGCAGGACTGACAACGCCAACCGTTTGTTGTTGCAAGACCTGTTGTGTGGATTCAACTCCGTTCAACTTCCTACGTAGTTCCTCAACCTCTTGCTGTTCCTTATCCGTTGGCTTATAGAGTGATGGCAGCATTTCGAGTTTGACACACTCTTCCACATTCATGGGAACAAAACCCTTGTAATCCTCTAACTGCGTCTCGAAGCGGGCTACCTTTCCTTGATGAGAGGCCATCAAGCGGTCATAACTATCTTTTAGTGTATGAACAGTTTCCAAATAGCGCGGTGTGAGGTTTGTTTCCAGATTGATGACTACAATTTCGTTGCTATTACCTCCACGAGATACTTTTATGTTTCCTTCTCGCGTCAAACTCTTGATTGTGTCCTCAACATCCTTGAGGAAAGAGGCATCTTGATCGTAGTCAGGAAGAATGACAAACATGCTTGACCTTATCTGTGGCCCATTATTTACTTCAATGCCACGATGGGTGTTAGTAATAGCGGCATGCCTCACTAAACGCTCCAATTTCTCTTTCAGCCCATCAGGGTTACCACTGAATTCCTCTTGCAACTTCTGTATGATATTGACACCTATCATCTTTTCATAGCCAGGTATATAGTCGTTCCCCACCTCGTTGGCAAAGAAATTGTTTGCCTGTTCCTGTCCAACCTCTTCTAATTTCCCGATAATTGTGCCAGCTTTCAACTTTTCTGACACTTCTTTGAAATTCCTCTTTTCCGGGTTTAGTATGCCAATCAACGATGCTGTCATTAGCCGAATACGCTCCTTGTTGTCACGCTCATTGGTGATAGCTCCTTTCATGATGACTTGTACTTTCTTGGGATCATAGTTCTTGATTACAACCCCCTTCTGACTCTGTTTCTCTTCGCTCTCTACCATACACCGGCTGTTGATTGCTCCAAACAACACTTCTTGGGCAGTCTGGAATTGCGTAATGGTGGAGTCGATGTCACCCTTTGTCACTTGCACACCCTTGATAAGGTCATCTATCATTAATTTGGCGAAGTCATAACTTGCTCGCCACGTCATAAAAATGTATTTCTCCTTTACTGCCTTGGTGTAGTTGGCGGCTATCTCATCCTTGCTGTTACTAAGGCCCATGTTGGAAAATCCTTTGGTAAGTGTTCCCATCGTACACCATTTCTTGTTCAGGTCTTCCATAATGGCATCGCGCTTCTTACTTTCTTCATCGGCTGTGCTTGCCAATCGTGTCAAGGCAGCTTTTTCCTCTTCAAAATAGCCGAGGAGTGTTTTTGTAATCCCGCTCAGCTGCGCCAGCGATTTGTCACCGCTTGACCACATCTGAAGCAGATCTTCATTAATCTTTTCTACAATCTTGGCAACAATGGCCTCACGCCCGAACTTTGCCTTTTTCTCATAAAACACGTTCACGCCATTTTGTCCAGCTTCTGCAATGGGTCGGAAATCTTTATCGAAATAACGTTTGGTGAGGTTGCGGATGGCTATCATCTTGTCTGAATGCTTCAACGTGCCATCGGCAAGAACTTTTCTGCGAAAGTCATCTACCACGCTGTATTCATCGTTGATGGGACGCCAACCTTCCTTGCTATGTTCGGGCAATATTGGATGAGATAAACACAAATGGTCACGCGTGATACTCCATTTCTTTTTTTGCTCAGGTTTAGTGACGAAAGCATAATCATCATCAACAGATGCCTCTGCCACATAGCCAGCCTCATTGGAAAGGTTGTTGAACATCATCTTCAACACGGCTTGATTGGCGAAAGTATAACCAAAGAATTCCTTTATCTCCTGCTCTGGGATGGCCAATCGTTTGATTCCAAAACCATTAAACTTAAAGCTATGTGGGGTGTCATAGTCCGAGTAATTGGGGTTTTCGCCCTTTTCAACGTCATTGAAGAAGTGTGAGGCACTCTCTGTTCCACCTTCTCCAATTTTTCTGTCGCTCAATGCAACTCCGACAGTCTTTTGGTAAAGGAGTTCGGCAATCGTAGCAGGAATAACTTTACCGACATCGAAGCTAACACCACTGCTGTTGTTATTCGTAACTAGATATGCAGAATAGAACGGTAATTCCAAATCTAAGCGTTCCACCTCATAATCGCGCTCACTGACATTCCAAGGTTTGAAGGCTCCCATGTCCATAGCGTTCAGTTCTGTCAGAGCCACATAGCCGTTTGGCTGATAGTTGTTAGTGGTGGCCCATTCAGGATTGGGATGTTCCTCAGGCAACAGCAAATAGAGAATAATCTTATTGTTAAGTTGGTCTTTGAACTGATGGCGCAGCTGTGCCACCACGTCAACAATGCTACCAGAGCCTGTGCCGCCAGCCAGTCCGGCAACAACATGATAAGTAATCTTTTTCCCTTCTGGATTCTGACTTAGTTTGCGAGCCTTAATTCCCACCATTTTGTTAAACTCAGGGGAGCCATTCGCAAATAGTAATCGGCCTAAACGACGCTTTTGGCCAGCCGCGCCTTCACTGATTTTGGGATCGTTGATGATGTTTTTCCAATCTGCGCTATCGCCTAACCATGGTGCTAAATACTTGAAACGACTGCGATTGTCAACATAATCGCGCAAATTGGCTGCAGGTATTTTGATGACAGAGTCTGCATCCAGAGCAATGTTTTTACCCATGATGCTCCATTGGGCTGGGTCTTTCATCTTCAAATCCTGCTCGCTTGAGTCCATGTAGAGGTAGTCTATCCACATGTCCTTCGGCTTGACATCACCGTTGAATTTCTCAAACATGAGTTTGCGGAATGCAGCAAGCACGCGGCCTCCAGTTCCACCTAATCCGATAATAATGTGATTTTCCATAAGCTTACTTTTATTATGTTTATATATTAGTCTTCTGGATACACGAAATAATTGTCATCATAGCTATTTGTTGGTACATATTCTTTCTTCTCAAAACATACTGCAATTATACATGCTACCAAGATAAAGCCTATAATCCACCATACCCTATGCCAGATATATGAACTAAGGTAACTATTCATCGTTTGAGTCATTGACTCTGCCACCTCAGATATGTCATTCCCTGAGAAATCGGCATAGCCGATATATGAACCTATGATGGGGAAGTTTTCGTTGACAGCATCAAGAATGGCTTGACTATCCTGTTTACCAATAGTGCCAACCTTGTTTTCAAACATTTGTTCCAAAAATATTCTTGCTGATTCTGACAAGCTTTTAGCTTCAATAGCACCTATCATCAGCGATAATTGTATGACCAACAAAACAGATAGAACAAATCCTGTGATATAGAAAGGTATCGACTGTACAATTCCTTTGCTGATAGCTCTCAAAACAGCATAGATAATGGCCATTATGGCACCCGTGGCCACAATACCATAGAATACACATGAAATACCAGTTGTCAGAAGACTAATAAATGTCATAGCCGCGTCATTTCACCCCTGACTGGCTCAGTTTCAGGCAAATCATTGTTTTAGGTTAGGCATATTAAGAAGTGTGAGCCAATTAGTACTATACTCTCCGTATGGCTCTGGACTGCCTGATTATGAATATAGAAAACAGCTCACACCCTTGACTGTATATATACATACGTATATAATCCATCGAAGGGAAGAGCGTTTCTTGTCTATTCCAATAATCAGTGAATTGTCCAGATTCAACGGATGGAACAGCGCTAAACGCTTCTTCATTATGTCTGCCGTCCATTCAGAACGACGGCACAAAGATAAGCATTATTTAGCAAAAACGTTCATTGTGAGCCGTATTTTTTGCAAAATTAATACTTTTTTCCGATTTCAGCCACTCCGGCACTGTTTTATCATCATTTATAGCAATTTTGTTCGTTGTCGGCGGCAAAGGTAGTGTATAAAAACGGAAAATGGAAGGAACGGGGCAACCATTTCTTCCATTTCAAGAATTATCTTCTGTTTTACTCCTCTGACCAGTAACAATCGAAGAATTCTATGGAGTCAACAATCTGTATGGCATCTTGGGGGAAGTGTTTTTTGTTACGTGTCACAATCACGTCACATCCTGCACTGTAGGCAGCCTCAAACTGTAGCATATCCTCAAAATCGGGCATGTCGGAGTGTAGGGCATTTTGCGTCATAGAAACGGATACTTATCTTTATAATATTCTGCCCTTGCCTCGTCTGCATTCACATCATTGGCATCTATTTTGCCAATCATGGGGATGCTCATGATGTCTTGAATCTCTGGTGAAAGTTCTTCAAGAGGAAGCATCTTGAAGCGTTTCTTCTTCGGTTGTGAGTGCAAGAAACTGTATATGAGCTTCACCACAAACTCGTCCACGCTAAGGTTGTGGCTCGTGGATTTTTAACAAAAGCACTTGTTTTTCTTCATAATAAGTCGTTTCATTTGGTGGTATGGGAAAAATGTTGTACCTTTGTATGCGAAAGCGGATATTCGGGAAATACCGAACTTTGCTTTAAAGCTAAGCATCTAAATCCTATAAATAGGATTCTATAAATTTAGAGGCTTAAGACTTGATAAAGGAGCTAAACGACAAAAAGAAAAATGAGGTATGAACAAAATGACTCTCGATTTAGTGCCCGACGGCTATCCTTTCTGCATCGTGACGGATTGCCCCGTGGCTGAACATTGCCTGCGCCAGA
>JAEEGL014122835.1_pt1 | contig 11945 bp, 9 predicted proteins | sample 9134231 | NCBI WGS metagenome assembly JAEEGL01 (sample SAMN16246548, study PRJNA631951) | gut metagenome | biome: gut microbiome; feature: rumen; material: fiber-attached | host: Bos | place: Iran: Karaj | collected 2018-10 | reverse complement strand
GGAACTTGGTTGGGAGTTGGCAGCAGCGAAGCTTTCGACTTCTCCTTTCTGATGTCCCTGCCCGTCATCGGCGGAGCGGTGCTTCTCAAACTCCGGCACTTCAGCGAGTTCACCAGTGGCGGCCAGACCATCGGCCTGCTGGTGGCAATGGTGCTGGCTGCCGTTGTCGGCTACGCCGCGCTCAAGCTCCTCTCGTTTCTGCGCATCGCAGGAAAATTCTGGTGGTTCGGAATCTACTGCCTCGCCGTCGGTGCATTGGGGCTGATTGTTCTGTTGTTGAAGTAAAAACCCAGACTTCACAAAACGGGATATTGCTATCTGGTAAGAAGCACCATGCGTGCAAGTTGAAATACCACAACCGACATGGCCAATGAAGTACGCAAAATTGACTATAGCTATTATAATTCCTTTCCTGTTTTTAGCAATCTTTATTGCTCTGCGGGAAATGCCATTTCAAAGGAAAATGTCTCCAGAGGCAAATGGTCTTTGGAGAATTGATTTAACTTCAAAGCATCGCAACTTTATCGTTTTAGAATGTCAAAATGATGTCATAGGCAGGGATAAGTACATTTCATTTACGGTAGTTTCGAATGACAGAACCATTCATCAAAAAGTCTACAGACTAGATGACCTAGTTCCTTGCAATTGGCTGGAACCCAATGAAAAAACAAAGCAGTTGCTTTTTTATTCAAGTATCGAACAACATTCAACATTAATCGCTCTGGAAGAATTATGGGGTAAAGGTGAACTGTTACTAGATATTCGCATTGACGATGAACCGCTGGATATGCGGTTATTTTCAGTATATCATTGTTATTTGCAGACAATAATGCAGAGTGTTATTTACAAATAATAACGCTTCCCCACAAAGGGACCTAATTAAAGTTTTGCTTAAGGCTTAAGGTGAGAATGCCTCGCCACGTTCCGCAGTTTGGCATGTGGTTCTTGCCAAGGGTTTGAAGGGCTTTTCAAGAGGTATTCAAGCCGCAAAGCGGCGCAGGAATTCAGATGCGGGTGAAACGAATCCGCAGGCAAAAATTGCCTGCTCGGATAAAATAAATGGGACGATTGGACCCCATAGGACAAATGGAGCGTAGTTTTCAGTTACCTTGTCCCAAATGTCCCGTGTGCCCCAGATGTCCGCTGGCGGGGGGCGCCAGCGCTACGAACTCACCCGACGGCGGGGCGCCGACGTTACATCCTTCTTTAAATAAATTCACGGATTCAGAATCCGCTTCTGGCTGTGGATTCTTGGCAAAAGGCAGTCGTGCGGGAATGATTTTCGGGCATTGTTTGGGACTGAAAAGCCTGTAAAGGCCCCCAGGGGGCCCGCTACGGCCCCAAAGAGTCTTTCAGGGATATATATCCACGAATATCGAAAGCCCCCGAAAACGGCCTTTTTTCGCAAGGTTGTGTTCCCAAGATGGCACCAAGTTGAACTTTTTGCTTACGCTATGTTCCCCGAGAGGGTACCTACAGGGAACAAATGGTTGATAGAAAACAAACAAAATCGCTGTTCACACCACAAATTGAACTTCAATTAGGTACCCTTGTGGGGAACATAGCGTTTTCCAAAAGACATTTTTCTTTTTTGAGAATCAGCGTATGCACTTTCTCAAATTGACTTTCAGTCACTGGATAGACTGTTTCAGAGCACCAGGGATGACCAAAGTTGTTCGCATGATTCAAACAACAACATCCTATTTCGCTTTTGCTGAAAAAGTCGCATTCTTGACAAATATGGATATCCCGTAATCGAGGAGAACCATCTAAAATCTCTTCCATACGTCTTTGCTCATTCAAAGCATCCAACGCATATTGCTTTTTTGCTTGTTCGTAATTCATTTCAAAAACAAATTTATTGAGATTTCCTGTTAAAAATCAAAGTACAATATAAATATGATTTTGTTTTTGAAAAAATCAATAGACAAAACTGAAATTTATGGATTGTTTATTGGCTTTGGATTATTCCAATCATAATTAAACGATTTATTAACAATCTTTTTATAATCTTTATTGTCGGTTCTGAAAGTCGATCGACCATCATTGTTTTTTCCTTCTCCAGGAAGTTGTTGAACAAAAGTATCATTTTCCAAACGCTATGTTCCCCGAGAGGGTACCTACAGGGAACAAATGGTTGATAGAAAACAAACAAAATCGCTGTTCACACCACAAATTGAACTTCAATTAGGTACCCTTGTGGGGAACATAGCGTTTGCTTAAAGCTCAAGGCTATATTCCCTATGATGGCACATAACTAAGCTGTTTTTTCAAGCAGCAGGGGTACGGGGGCGGCAGCTCCCGTAGAATTTGTAGAAGTGCAATCAGGTGAGGTTGCGATGTTGGACACACGGATTTTGTATGCCACATTATTCCACGCAAGTTATTGCAAATGAAGTAAAACCAATTTTACCAGGCTTGTATCCCCCGAAAATCACACGGAGGGATTGTTGATATGTTGCTTGCGCTTGCGGGACAAGACTGCGTATCCGCCAGCAATCAGTTCCCGTTGGACAATCACATCGGGCGGAACAACTGGGCAAGTGTTGGAGAAGTTCCAGATCAGTTTGATGCCTCCTGCGACAACCGTGTCAGCAATGGTCTGGGCGACGGGAACGGGAACACAAAGGATGGCCATCTCGATTTTGCCTTGCGCCAGCACCTCTGGAAGTTCGCTGACATCGCGTATCTTTCGCCCGAATATTTCTTTGCCAATCTTTTCCTTGGAGTTGTCAAACACCTCGCGGATGTTCAGGCCGTATTCTGTAAATTCATGAAACCCGAGAAGAGCAGTGCCCAGCGCCCCCGCCCCGATCAGGCAGGCGGAGAGCAATTTGTCCCAGCCCAGATAGGCCCGTATTCCCGCCTGCAACTCGTCAATCTTGTATCCGATTCCGCGCCCGCCTGGCACGCCGGTCAGCTCAAGGTCCTTCCGCACCAAAATGGTGGCCAGTCCGATGAAACGTGCCAGACTCGCCGCAGACACAACGACTTCCCCCATTTCCTGCAATACCATGAGACGATGGTAGTATACGGTCATTCTCCGAATGGCGGGGCTATTCAAAACCTGATGGCGTGTCATAGCAGAAATTTCTTTACTTGAGGCTTGACATAGGTAACATGGATATAAATATAACTATGAAATAACATTTTGCAAATCAAACCATACAGTCAGCAAGCGAACAGAACGGCAAGGGCATCCTTCATTCCTTGACAGGCTGAAAGAACAAATCGCGTGAAAAGTTTTTTTTATCTATTTTATCTATCTGGTTTGAAAATTCCGGAATAAATGGTACATTAATATAAAGATACTTTTTTATCTAACTTGTCTCATCTGGAGATGCAACATGGCAAAAACAACGGAAAAAAAGATGACAGCCAATCAGAAGGCTCCCGTGGAGCAGGATGCGGCCCAGGAAGCGCTTGAGCGCGCGGAACTGGATGCGCTGGTGGCAAAAGTGAAGAAAGCGCAGGCGATTTTCGCCAACTACACGCAGGAACAGGTGGACCGTATTTTCCAGGCGGCATCGCTGGCGGCCTGCAACATGCGCATTCCGCTGGCGAAGATGGCTGTTGAAGAGACCGGGATGGGTGTTCTTGAAGACAAAATCATCAAGAATCACTACGCGTCCGAGTACATCTGCAACAAGTACTTGGACATGAAGACCTGCGGCATCATTGAGACAGACGACGCATCGGGCATGGTCAAGGTCGCAGAGCCGCGCGGAGTGCTGGCGGGCATCGTCCCGACGACGAATCCGACCTCGACGGCGATTTTCAAGTCCCTGATTGCCCTGAAGACGCGCAACGGAATCATCTTCAGCCCGCATCCACGTGCCAAGAAATGCACCTGCCTGGCGGCGAAAGTGATCTTGGACGCAGCGGTTAACGCTGGCGCACCTGAGAACATCATCGGCTGGATTTCCGAGCCAACCGTCGCCAAGAGCGGCTGGTTGATGTCTCATCCTGACATCAGCTTAATTCTGGCAACGGGCGGTCCAGGCATGGTCAAAGCGGCCTATTCGAGCGGAACCCCTGCCATCGGCGTCGGTCCAGGCAATACGCCCGTAGTCATGGACGACACGTGCGACATCGAGACGGCCGTCAGTTCCATCCTGCTCTCCAAGACCTTTGACAACGGCATGATTTGCGCCTCCGAGCAGTCGGTGACCGTGCTGGCTCCCATCTACGACAAAGTGAAGGCGGAGTTCCAGAAGCGCGGCGGCTACATCCTGAGCAAAAAGGAGACGGAACTAGTCGGCAAGGTCATCCAAGTGGACGGGAAGATCAATGCGAAAATCGTCGGGCAGTCCGCCATGACCATTGCCGAGATGGCAGGCGTGAAGGTTCCTAGCGGAACGAAGGTTTTGATTGCCGAGGTCAAAGGCGTTGGTCTGGATGTGCCATTCTCCCGCGAAAAACTCTCCCCGACTTTGGCGATGTACAAGGCGGCGACCTACGAAGACGCCATTGCGAACGCGAAGGCGCTGCTGGAATACGGTGGTCTGGGACACACGGCAGTTCTTTACACAAATACGCAGAACGAGGAACGCATCCGCGAGTTCGGCCATTTGATGCTGGCCAGCCGCGTTCTCATCAACACCCCGTCTTCGCAGGGAGGCATCGGCGACCTCTACAACTTCGCGCTGGCGCCCTCGCTGACTCTCGGCTGCGGAAGCTGGGGCGGGAACTACGTCTCGGAGAACGTCGGGCCGAAGAATCTGCTCAACATCAAGTCCATCGCCAAAAGGAGGGAGAACATGCTCTGGTTCCGTGTCCCGCAGAAAATCTATTTCAAGTACGGTTGCCTCTGCACCGCCCTGGGAGACCTCGCAGGGCGCAAGCGCGCCTTTGTGGTGACCGACAAGTTCCTCTACAACAGCGGCGTGCTCACCTCCATGCTGGCGCGGCTGACCGAACTTGGCATTCTGTACCATGTCTTTTCGGATGTCGCCCCCGATCCCACCATCCAGTTGGCGCGCGTGGGGCTGGAGCAACTCAAGAGCTTCCAGGCAGATGTCATCATCGCGGTAGGCGGCGGCTCCCCGATGGACGCAGCCAAAATCATGTGGCTGATGTACGAGCAGCCGCAGTTGCGCTTCGAGGATCTGGCAACGCGCTTCATGGACATCCGCAAGCGCATCGTCAAGATTCCGGCACTGGGTGAAAAGGCGCTGATGGTCGCCGTTCCCACCACTGCTGGCACTGGTTCGGAAGTGACGCCGTTCGCCGTCATCACCGATGAGGAAACCGACGCCAAATACCCCATCACCGACTATGCCCTGACTCCCAGCATGGCCATCATTGACACCGAACTGGTCATGAAACTCCCCAAGGGGCTGACGGCCATTTCAGGAATTGACGCACTCACGCACGCCCTCGAAGCCAGAGTCTCCTGCATGCAGAGCGACTACTGCAACGCCCTCGCCAGCGAAGCCTGCCGCCTCATCTTCGAGAACCTCCCCGTCTGCTATGAAAACGGTCCGTTGAGCGAAAATGCGCGCGAGCACATGTTCAACGCGGCGGCGATGGCGGGAATGGCGTTCGCCAACGCCTTCCTCGGGCTCTGCCATTCCATGGCACACAAGCTCGGTGGCATGTACCATGTCCCCCACGGGTTGGCCAACGCCTTCCTCATCAGCCACATCGTCAAGTTCAACGCCGTGGACAACATGACCAAGCAGGCCGCCTTCCCGCAATACCACTACCCCGACGCCAAGCACGACTACGCGCTGGTGGCCCATTACTGCGGTCTCAAGGGCAAGGACGACCAGGAACTGGTGGACAAGCTCGTGGAGAAAATCGAGGAACTCAAGGCAACGCTGGACATTCCCAAGCGCATGAAGGACTGGTTCGACGCCAAGGGAATCCCCGAGGAGACCTTCTTGAAACAGCTTGATGACTTGAGCATCCGCGCCTACGACGACCAGTGCACGGGAGCCAATCCCAGGTATCCGCTGGTTTCCGAAATCCGCGAAATCTACCTCGCCGCCTACTACGGAAAATGAGTTCAATTTGGAGGTGATTCGAGCGATTTTTCTATAAAATTGCTCATTGTTTCATTTTGCATTTTGTCTTGCAATGATTTAGTAAGCTAGCCATAATCTTCGAAAACCCGCAAACCGTCCCGCGCCTTAAAAGCGCGGGCGACAAAAACCAAGGAAGCATCATGGACATTTTGAAGCAAATCTCGGATATCCGTAAAAACCACCAGGCTTTTTCTGGGGAACCCACGGAGACTGTCTTCGTCTATTCGGGCCTATTGGGGAAGAACCTTGTAAAAGCGCCAGGTTTTGCAGGTGAAGCCGTCAAACTTCTGGCTGCCTTTACCGACCAGCCTGAAAAAGAGGCATTGTTGGAAGTATTCCCCTTTGACAAGATGAACAACCTGATTCCGCGCCTCTCCGTCAAGACGGCGATCTTGTGCGTGCCGCATCGCCAGGCGGCGGAGATGGCAACCAAGTTGCAGGCTTGTGGCATTGAGCACATTCTGAACTGGAGCGGCATCGAGTTGGCTCCCATGCCCGGCGTGGAAATCCTCACGGAGGAACCACCCTCAGTATAAGGCGTTCCGCACGACAAGGGATGCAAAACGCACAGGTCCTGGCGTCGTCAATCGATGCCAGGACATTCCCTTTGGAGAATTTTTTCTATGGGCAAGGTGAAAATTACAATTTGCGTCGGAAGTTCTTGCTTCGCGCGTGGGAACTCGAAGAATGCGGAACTGGCGGAGAAGTTCATTGCCGAACGCAACCTTCGCGAAGACGTGGATGTTGAACTGGAAGGCAGCCTCTGCACAGGAAACTGTGCCAAAGGTCCTGTCATCATCATTGATGGTGTCCCGCATTTTTCCGTGGACGAAAAGGAATTCATGCGGCTGCTGAATGAATTGTTCCCCGCAAACAACAAGGAGTAGAGAATGCCCGGTGCGGTTTATACGGTTGAGAACGAATGTCAAGACTGCTACAAATGCGTCAGGCACTGTCACAGCAAGGCCATCCGCATCATTGATGCCAAGGCGTCGGTGATTCAGGAGGCATGCGTCGCCTGCGGGGAATGTGTGAAAGTATGCCCCGCGCACGCCAAGCGGATTCGCTCTGACAGCGAGAATCTCTGGCGGATGCTGGAGAACGGGGACAGGCTCTTCGCCTCCATCGCGCCCAGTTTTGTCGGCTATTTCCGCAATGTCAGCATAGGCCAGTTGGCCGACGCGCTGATTCGTGCGGGCTTTGAAGGCGTGAGCGAAACGGCACATGGTGCGCAGGCAGTCAGTTCGAGACTCGATTCTCTTCTGGTGAAGGAGCAATGGCCGCTGATGATTTCCAGCGCATGCCCCGCCGTGGTTTCCTATGTGGAAAAATATCATCCCGATTTTGCGCGCTACATTTCCCCCGTGCAGTCGCCAGTGATGTCCCATTGCCGAATGTTGCGGGAAGCCTATGGCAACGATATCAAAACCGTCTTCTTCGGCCCCTGCGCCGCCAAGAAAAACGAATCTGACAGCCATTCGGATGTGCTGAGCCTGGCGTTGACCTTCGCGGATTTGGAACAGTTCCTGTTGAAACGATATGCGCCCATCAACGACAGGGAAAGCCCGTTGGCTTTGGGGTCGGCTGCGGAAGGACGTTTCTATTCCATTGAAGGCGGGATGAACGACACTCTGCGAAATGGCCAACGCAATGTGCGTTTCCTCTCCGTGTCCGGCTTGGAGAATCTTGCACGACTTCTGCAAGGCGATGTCAGCACGAATGGACGAACCCTTTTCATCGAGGCACTCGCCTGCCACGGTGGCTGCGTCAACGGGCCAGCCATGCCTCAAGACGGCTCTGTTCTGGAAACCTTGTTCCATACCGACAGTTCGGCTCCCATCGCAAGCAGTGCGGGAAGGCCGCAGGGAGACCAGCCGCACTTCCCGGGAGTCCCGAAGGAACTTGCCGCCGCCGAGGTGTCCGAAGAGGAAATCAAGGAGGCGCTGGCGCGCGTTGGAAAGTTCGGGAAGTCCGATGAATTAAATTGCGGTGCATGTGGTTACAACACCTGCCGAGACTTTGCGAAAGCGCTGTTGGACGGGAAGGCCGAGCCAGACATGTGCCATAACTATCTGCGACAGAATTTCCAAAAGAAGAGCAATGCGCTGATCAAGTACATCCCCGCATCCGTTGTGTTGGTGGACGGCGATTTGAAAATCTGCGAATGCAACCGCAACTTCGCCGTCTTGATCAAGGAAGAGGAAATCTATCAGACGCTCGGCAACCTCAACTCCCTCCCCATTGAAAGTTGCCTTCCCGCTTTCAAGGAACTCTTCGCAAGCGTCATCGGGAACGGCGGAGAAATCGAGAAGTACCACCAGGCGTTTGGCGAGAGAATCATCGACATCAGCGTGTTTTCCATCACCCGGGGCAAATGCGCGGGCGCGGTCATCAGCGATGTGACGCAGAACGAGTTCAAGCGTGAGCGCATCGCCCAGCAGGCACGGGAGGTCATTCGCAAGAATGTTTACACGGTTCAGCAGGTGGCGAGGCTCTTCGGTGAGCATATTGCCGAAACGGAAATCATGCTGAACGAAATCGCGGGCACTTACGAGGCACATCCAGGAGAACATCATGAAGGATGACCTCTTCATCGAAATGGAGTATGCGCAACTCACCAAGGAGGGGCAGGCGGCCTGCGGTGACAATGTGCAACTCCTTACCCTGGAAAAGGAAAACCGAAGCATTGCGGCGCTGTCCGACGGTCTCGGCAGCGGCGTTAAGGCCAGTGTTCTGGCGAACATGACCACCACTATGGCGGTCCGTTTCCTCCAATCCGACCTGGATTTGCTCCAGGCAGTGGAAATCATCATGGATTCCCTGCCCATCTGCGAGGTCAGAAAAATCAGCTATGCAACGTTCTCCCTGATGGATTTCCGCTATGGCGGCACGGCGAAAATCATCGAAATGGGAAATCCCGAATACATCCATTTGCGGGGAACTCGGGAAGTCCCACCTGTCTTCGAGGAAAAGATTGTCTCCAAGCATTGGCCTGACCGCGAAGTGCGACGTTGTGAAATCAATCTCGAACCTGGCGACCGTGTCGTCCTGTGCTCGGACGGGGTTACGCAGGCGGGACTGGGCAGCGGCGTTCGGGAATACCGCTTTGGATGGAGACGCGCCGGTCTGCTGGATTTTGTACAAGAGCGAATCCAATCCGCGCCCGATATTTCTTCCGCACAGCTGGCGCGCTGCATTGTCAACAAGGCCAGGAGCATCCCGCCAGGGAAATGCCTGGACGACACGACGGCTCTGGTGATTTACCTTCGCAAGCCACGCGTCTTGCGGATTTTGACGGGACCGCCCTATTACAAGGAAAGCGACCCGGAATACGCACATCTGGCAAACCTCGGCTTCGAACATGTCATCGTTTGCGGTGGCACGACGGCAAACATCCTGGAACGCATCCTTGGCGTCCCCGTGACCATGGACATTTCCGCATTTCGCAATTCTGGAGGACTTCCCCCGCCTAGCGTCATCAAAGGAATCGCTCTCGCGACCGAAGGCATCCTGACCCTTTCCAAGGTGGAAACGGCCCTCGAAAGCGGCAAACTGACAGGACAGCCCGCCGCAGTGCAGGCAATCCTGAATCGAATGATGGAGCACGACAGAATCGAGTTCGCTGTAGGGACCAAGGTGAATGAAAGCCATCAGGACCCGTCCGTCCCCCAGGACCTTGAATTGCGAAGAAGCGTTGTGCGACGAATCGCTTCCTTGTTGGAGCACAAGCACCGCAAGGCAACAACCATTAATTTCTATTGATTCTCCAAAAACACCAACTTGAGGAGCAACGACAAATGAAAAAAGTGACTGTGGAAATCTGCTGTGGAACGGCCTGCTACCTGCTGGGTTCGGCAAAACTCCTGACCCTGGAGGAGCAACTCCCCGAAGAGTGGAAGGAATTTGTGCAGATCAAGGCACTTCCTTGCCTGAATCTCTGCGAATCCGCCAAATTGGGCGCCGCTCCCTTTGTCCGGCTGAATCAGACTGAAATCATGCCTGAAGCCACGATGGAAAAGGTGCTTGCCCGCATCGGCAAATTGGTCAACCGCGATGACGACTGAAGTCCATCCGCAACACCGCGGATATCCAGTATGATTGATAATTCTATCCATTTGAGACGCGAACTGATGATTCGGTTCATCAGAGCTTTCCATAATGGCGTTCTGGAGAAGGAATTAGACCAAATTCCAATCAAGATGCGCCCGAAGGATGGCGTAAGCAGCAGATGCTGCATCTATCACGACCGCGCCGTCATCAAATATCACTTGATGAACCTGCTGGGTGTTTCATGCAACGAGGAAACCGATGAGGCAAAACTGCTGGCAGAATACTACCGCGAAAAGGCGGAAAGGCAATCGGCCTCCCAAGCACCTGCCTCATCCGACAGCGAAGGCAATCCATGCCAGCACCCGTTGTCGGTTTGTGAGGCGGCCTGTTCTGAATGTCCCGGCAGTCGTGTCGTGGTGACAGGCAACTGCCGCGGCTGCTTCTCCAGACCCTGCATGTATGCCTGCCCCAAAAAGGCCATCTCCGTCGTCGATCAAAAATCAACCATTGACGAGAACCTGTGCATCAAATGCGGGAAATGCATCAGTGCCTGTCCATTCCACGCCATCGTCAAGACAACCGTTCCGTGCGAAGAGGCCTGCCCCACTTCCGCCATACACAAGGATGACCATGGCCATACTACAATCGACTATTCGAAATGCATCGCCTGCGGGAACTGCCTGGCAAAATGTCCCTTCAGCGCCATCATGGAAAAGTCCCAGGTGCTGGACGTGCTACTGGCGTTGAAGGCTGGCGAGAAATTGGTGGCGGTGATTGCACCCTCTGCGGCAGCACAGCTTCCTGGCACGATTGAGCAACTCTTCACGGCGGTTTCGCGACTGGGGTTCTACGATGTGATGGAAGTTGCTCTTGGCGCAGAGGAGACCTCGCGGCATGAGGCTGCGGAGTTCAAGGAGCGGATGGCGAAGGGGGAGAAACTGATGACGACTTCCTGCTGTTCCGCATACGTGGAAATGGTACGAAAGCTGCTTCCTTCGTTTCTGCCGCATGTTTCCTCCACGCCAAGCCCCATGATGTTTACGTCGGAAATCGCGCGCCGCGAAATTCCAGGCTGCAAAGTGGTCTTCATCGGCCCCTGCGTCGCAAAGCGCATTGAAGCCCAGCGAAAGGGCGTTGATTTTGTCCTGAACTTCGAGGAACTGGGTGCCATGCTGGCTGGTCAAGGCATTGATGTCATCTCCTGTGAGCCCTGGAAACTGACACGTCCCGCCATTCCCTCCGCCCGCAATTACTGCCGCAGCTGTGGCGTTACCAAGGCGGTCTTGGAGGAGGCTGGCGATTTGCCAGAAGGCTTCCAGTTGGATGCAAAGTTCATCGACGGCATTGACCACAAGACTCTTGCCATGCTCAAACTGTATGAGGCAGGAAAACTGCCCGCCAACTTCCTGGAAGTGATGTCTTGTCCAGGCGGCTGCGTCAACGGCCCCTGTTCCTTGCGGAAATAGACAGGTACGTCTTTTGCAGGCATTGAGTTTAAAGCTATTACCTGAATCCGTTTCACCGTGACAGAGGATTCTTGACAAAAAGCGACTCAGCGGGAATGTTTTCGGGCATTGTTTGGGAACTATATCTTTAACTTACCCCTCGGATAAATAGGACATTTGAGCCCCGTAGGACGAATGGAACGGCGGTTTCTACCCCGTCCCACTCGTCCCAATCGTCCCAATCGTCCCAATCGTCCCAATCGTCCCAATCGTCCCAATCGTCCCAATCGTCCCAATTGTCCCACAAATCAAATTGGCAATCCCCTTGAAAGTCAGGAATTTTTCTAGAAAGTGCGTGCCAAATTTGAAAAACAGGCTATATTAATAGACTACATCTGGTTTCTCGACCCGGTTTTCGGGT
>JAEEGL014000434.1_pt1 | contig 11945 bp, 11 predicted proteins | sample 9134231 | NCBI WGS metagenome assembly JAEEGL01 (sample SAMN16246548, study PRJNA631951) | gut metagenome | biome: gut microbiome; feature: rumen; material: fiber-attached | host: Bos | place: Iran: Karaj | collected 2018-10 | reverse complement strand
ACGGGAAATACATTTCGGAGCTGATAGGAAACCTGATAGGCAACGGGAAAGAAGAGCCCGCGAGCCGTTCGGAACTCATATCAGCATACATGACTGAGATAAACTCAATGTGCGCAAAGCATAATGTGAAGCCGGTGTTCCCGGAGGCTGGGTCAAATGCCTCGCATGAGGAGATACAGGATGCCCTGAAGTCATTCCTGGACCAGCAGTCCGCATATGAAAGACATACCCGTGACGCTGGCCGGGAAGCTGTGAAAACAGGGGATTTTGATGCGTATTATGAACTATGTGACCGTATTACTGAAACCATAGAAAACGTAATGGCGGAAGATGAGGAAAAAGAAAAACAGGACGCTGACGATGGATCCGAAGACGATGGCTTCCTGAATGATGGATTCCCGGATGATGAATTTCCTGACGAAATATTTGACGATCTGCCTGACCTTGAAGAAGAAGGAAAAAAGTCGCCTCCTGACTATATCATAAACCTTAATGAAAAGTGCAAAGCCTATGACAGCGTGATGTACAGGGAGCCGATAATACGTCAGACGATCTCCTGCCTTATAGGAAGGACCAAGCCTAATGCCCTCCTCGTAGGGGCTGCCGGGGTAGGAAAGACAAGGATCGTCGAGGATATCGCGAGGCGCCTGGAAAACAATGACCCGCTCATTCCCGAACAGCTGCAGGGCTTCAGCATATGGGAGTTCCCGATATACAGCATAGTGTCGGGGTCGAGGCTTGTGGGCGATATGGAGGAGAAGCTGGGCGTCGTCCTTGATTTTGCCAGGGATCCCGAGAATAAAGTCATCCTTTTCATCGATGAGATACATATGCTTGTCAGCGGGATGCAGACCTATGACAAGATCGGGCAGATCATGAAACCGGCCCTTGCAAGCGGTGACATAAAAGTGATAGGAGCCACCACCCTTCAGGAAGTCCAGGCCCTCATGAGGGATCCGGCTTTTGACAGGAGGTTCACGAGGCTCATAGTCGATGAGCTTTCGAAGGAGCAGACAAAAGAAGTGCTCTGGTCCATGAAAAAGACAATGTTCGCGCATTATAACAATAAGATCGCCCTTACCAGGAAGATCACTGATGAGGCTGTTGAGGTCGCGGAGGAATACAAGACGATAAATTCCCACAGGCCTGATAACGCGATAACGCTTCTTGACAGGGCAATGGCTGATGTTTTGATAGCCAAAGAGACAAAAGATGAAGCAGCCCTTCATCCCGTGTCAAGAAAAACCGCCTTTAAGCTCAGTAAGGCGCAGCTGAAAACGACGGCCATGAAGCTTATGACAGGGAATAATGAAAAAACCGAAGTGGACATGAAGGCGCTGCGGGATAACCTGTCTGTCATCAAGGGCCAGGAAGAGGCCATAAGCTATCTGCTCGATACGATAGAAAGGGACAGCCTTTCAGTGTTTTCAAGACAGAGGCCGCTGACTTTCCTTTTTGCCGGAAGCAGCGGGGTGGGGAAGACTGAGGTGACAAAGATACTGGCAAAGACGCTTACGGGACTGAAGCCCATCATCCTCAATATGACTGAATATACGGATTATTCAACGGTAAACCGTATCATAGGCTCACCGGTGGGGTATATAGGAAGCGATTCCAAGGCGGAGCTGCCATTTGACATACTGGAATCCAATCCTTACCAGGTCATCCTGCTCGATGAATTTGAAAAATGTGACAAGGCTGTCCAAAGGCTCTTCATGTCAGCTTTTGATGAGGGCTCTTTTAAGACTGCGAGGGGCAAGGCGGTCGACTTTTCAAAATCCATAATAATAGCGACCACAAACGCCGGACATGCAAAGGATAAGAAAAAGATAGGCTTTTCTTTTTCGGGGGATGACTCGAACGAGGCGTCCGTGGCGGAGCTTTCGGATTATTACGATGTGGAGCTTTTGAACCGTTTCACCAAGATCCTGAATTTCCGTCCGATAAGCAGGGAGTGCTATAAGAGCATATTGAAGGACAAGTACGCGCGTGAAGTCAGGCGCATAAAGAGGGACTTCGGGCCTAAATATAAAGCACTTGCTGAAAGCCTGTCTGATGAAACGGCTGAACGCCTGGCCAAAGAGAGCTATAACGAAAAGTTCGGCGCAAGGCCGGCGGACCGTACGGTCCAGCGCTTCATCGAGGAGCAGCTGATCAAGAAAAACCGATAGTGTTATAATCTGTGAAGGCCTTAAGGAGCTGATATTAAGGAGAAAGAAGTGAAGCTTGAATTTCAGGGAGATATAGAGTGAAAGGGACAGGGTGCAAGACAGCCAAAGAGTTGATGAAAAAGATCAGGCCCTTTATTACAGGCGGTGACGAAGATGATATCTTTTATACCGGGTTTAAGGAGCTTGATGAAGCGATAGACGGGTTCAGAAGCGGCGAACTGATATGCATCGCAGGCAGGCATTGTATGGGTAAAACAGGATTCATTTTAAGTATCCTGGCGAAATCCTGTGTCAACGGAAATAAGAGCTGCCTGTATTTTTCATTGGAGGATACGGCGCGTATTTTGCTGATGAGACTGGCAGCCATAGTTTCCGATAAAGATATCTTTGCCCTGAGGCCTGAACAAAGGAATAAAAAGGATTTCAAAATACCGCTTCGAAAGGTCGGGGATGCAGGATTATATATAAATGACAGCGCATATTCTATAAAGGACATAGAAAAGACCTGCAGAAAACTCTCTGATAAAACCCGCATTGACCTGGTGGTGCTGGATTACCTGCAGCTTGTCAGGCCGGATACGAGATCCGATATCGTAAACAGGCTGAAACAGCTTGCAAGGAAACTGCAGTGCCCCGTTGTGGTCTTATCCCAGCTGGCTCCGAAAGCCGATGACAGCGAAGATGACATGCCTATGATCTCAGAGCTGAAAAATCAGGGCAGCATTGACTGTTATGCTGACAAGGTTTTGTTACTGTATCGGGATGATTACTACAATATCGATTCTGATAAAAAGGGGCAGGCAGAAATTATGGTAGTGAAAAATGTCAGCTTTTTCCTGGGGGAGATCACTGTATCCCACCGTGGAGCCGGAGCCTTCGATGATATATCGAAAAGAGATCCCGCCATTAACGGATGGGTCCGCTGAATAATTACCGTTTGATGTAACAGTCTGACCATATAGAGTGTATAAAAGACCGGGCATGCCCCGGTCTTTTTGTGCGGATATCGTGACGATCGGGCAGGGAGCTGCCCGATTGAGGCAGATCATGGAGAAACCGCATAGGATGCGGCATCCGGAGGTAAAAATGAGAGTTGCAAGGATCATAGAAAATACAGCGGCTGAAGGGCCGGGACAAAGGTTTACGGTATGGATGCAGGGATGTCCGCATCGCTGCGAAGGCTGCTACGCAAAGTCCATGTGGCCTTTTGATAAAGGAACGGATATAAGCGCAGAGGAGCTATATGGCCGCATAATGGCAGTTTCGGATGAGATAGAAGGAGTGACCTTCCTTGGGGGAGAGCCGCTTTCCCAGGCGGAAGAACTAAGGGAACTGCTGAATAAAATACGTTCTGATACGCATCATGAAAAAAAAGACGGATTAAGTGTAACAGTCTTTACCGGTTTCGTGTATGAAGATATAGAAGCATATGGGAGCAGTGCACAGAAGGAAGTGCTGAAGATGACCGATCTTTTGATAGACGGCCCGTATGAAGAAGATAAGAGGGATTTTTCAAGACCGCTTGTCGGATCGAGGAACCAGAGATACCTGTTCCTTACAGACAGATATTCAATAAAGGATATAGAGAGCATGAGGAACAGGATCGAAGTAAGGATAGATAAAGACGGAGTGATAAAGATAAACGGAATGGGAGACTTTCCGAAACTCACCACATATCTGCTGGACAGAGGAATGATCAGAACATGAGCCGCAAATGGCGGAGGGAAGGACGATATGAAGCAGCTGAAGATAAGGATATTTCCCGACGGGAAAGTACAGAGCGAGACAGAGGGCATCAAAGGAAAGGCATGCCTTAATTACGTAAGCATACTTGAGCAGCTTACCGGAGCAAGGGCGGTTGATTCTGATTATACGGATGAATACTACGAGCAGGACAATTCCCTTACGGAAGAAAATTATACGGAGAATACAAACGGATGAATGAAATGGTAATGGACAGAAAATGGAGATCGGAAAAGCAGAAATGCCTTCTTTGGGGATTTGTACCGGTTTTTGATTTCTTTGCATTTCTCCTGATGGCAGACAATTCCGGCCAGGATAAATACAGAAGAAAAGGCCTGGCATTTGCAGCGATATCGATGACGGCCTTTCTGCTTATAGTATCGGGCGACCTTCTTATCTATTTTACGACGATAGGACTGGGAATGATGGCAGCGGCCTATATCAGAAGCCTGATAATCGTGGCAGGGATCACGCTTTTGTCTTCCTATGTTATACAGCTTATCCTGATAGCGCTGACGCGCAGGGAATATCTGACGGAATGCGCATATATGGATAAGGCCTTCGGAACTGAAGAAGAAATTCCTGAAGCCGTAGAAGAACCTAAGCGTAACGTAAAAGAAGCGGTTACATATGATCTTAATACATGCAGCAGGGAAGAACTGCAGGATCTCCCCGGCATAGATGCCGCAATGGCATTACGGATATTGAATGACAGATATGAATCCGGAGGATATGCTTCGGTGGAAGAATTCATAGACAGATACAGGATCAAACCGCATTTTGCGGCAAAGATAATGGAAAGAGCATATGTATCTTCTGCTGATGACAAAGCAGACATCATGTCTGCAGCGTCCGCAGGAAAGCCTTCAAGGGCGATAGATATCTGATCGTAGGGAGGATCAAGGAAATGGCAAGGACAGAATTTGATGAAAAATTCGCGAACCTGATAAACGCAGGGTTTCCATATATTTATATCCCCTCATATGAGGAGGACAGGGTTGTTTCCGCCATAAGGGAGACACTTGAAAATGATGAACTGGTAAGGACAAAGAGGGCACTTTATATATGGACACAGACCGAAGGCCTCGTCAATGAAGAAAAGCGCATATCCGATACCAAAAACGCCCTTACGGCGATAGAGCAGGTCAGGCGCAATAAAGAAGAAGCAGTATATATTTTTAAGGATTTCCATATATATTTCGGAGCTGACCGCAATACTCATCCCGACTACCAGGTGATAAGAAAGCTGAGGGACATACTTCCTGACCTTAAGGCAAGCCGCAAGACGGTCATAATGCTTTCTCCGTCCCTTGTACTTCCGGCGGATATGGAAAAAGAGATATCGGTGCTGAACTTTGATCTGCCTGATATTGATGAGCTTGACATGGTACTCCGGGAGCTGGAGCAGAGCATACCGAGGGAGAATATAAGGCTTGGCGCATCCCAGCGCAGAGAGCTTTTAAGATCGGCGCTCGGCATGACCATGCAGGAAGCGGAGAATGCATTCTGCAGGGCGATAGTGAGACAGAAGGGGCTTGATGCCAGCGCGGTAAGCATCATCCATGAAGAGAAAAATCAGATAGTAAAAAAGACGGGAGTGCTGGAATTTGTCCAGACCGATCTTAAAGAGGATGATATCGGAGGACTCGAAAACCTGAAGAAATGGCTTGTGAAAAGGAACGGCGCATGGCAGGAGAGGGCAAGGGAATACGGCATACCGTCTCCCAAGGGAGTCCTTATTACAGGCGTGCCCGGATGCGGTAAGAGCCTTACAGCCAAGGCAATGAGCTCCATATGGAAGCTGCCTTTGCTGAAGCTTGACATGGGCAAGATCTTCGGAGGGCTCGTCGGAAGCTCTGAGGAGAATATAAGAAAAGCGATAAGGACGGCAGAAGCCGTGTCTCCTTCCATTCTTTGGATAGATGAAATAGAAAAAGGCTTTACCGGAACAAGATCCGGCGGGGATTCCGGAACTTCGGCAAGGGTTTTCGGTACGTTTTTAACCTGGATGCAGGAAAAAGAATCTCCCGTATTCGTGATAGCGACATCAAATGATATCGAGAGTCTTCCGCCCGAGCTTTTAAGAAAAGGCAGATTTGATGAGATATTCTTTGTCGATCTTCCCACTGAAAAGGAAAGAGAGAAGATATTCCAGGTCCATCTGAATAAAAAGCTGAATTCGGGAAACATAAGGCATGAAGTAAAGGCTGATCCGGAAACCCTTAAAATGCTGGCGGAACTTACAGAGGGCTTTTCGGGAGCGGAGATCGAGCAGGTTGTGATAGCCGGTCTGTATGAAGCCTTTTTCAACGACAGAGGACTTGAATCAGAGGATCTTAAGAAAAGCATCCGAGATACCGTACCCTTGTCAGTATTGCAGAAGGAGCAGATAAAAAGCCTGAAGGAATGGGCCGGGAACAGGGCCGTGCTCGCTACTGCAAGAGAAGACAGGGAAGAAGCAGCTCCCGGTTCCGACAGGATGACGCAGGGCGGCAGGATAGTTGATTTTGATTAAAGGAAGCAAGGAGGAAATGAAATGTCTATGATGATCACACTGGTCCCTATAGTGATAGCTTTAGGATCTACGGTATCCACTGCATCACTGGCAGCGGTATGTACCAACAGACAGAAGAGCATATCGGAGGTTCCCACAAAATATGCAGACAGGGAACTGCTCATTAAAACCTTAAGCGAGCATGGGATAAAGGTGGGCGAGATAAACAGCGACCATATTATGATAAGCACGGATGAAGGGGAGATACATTACAAAAGGGAAAACGAGAATTCTCCTTTCATGATGAGCGTAAAAGGGATAAAGGATATGGACAGGATAATGGCATCCTTAAAGGAATTTGAAGACGAGTACGGCAGGAATGTGCAGGCATTTACTTATCATAAGATCATGGAGGCCATGGAAGAGCATGGGCTTTCACTTAAGGAAGAGGAAGTGCTGGAGGACGATTCGATAATGCTGACATTGAGTATATAAGTAATGAAAGCTTTTATTTTCAGGGTGTATGGTGTAAAATGTTTTTCGTTGAAATGTCTAAAAGGACATGGGAGGTGATCATGGCTAAGCTTGCGAGTTTTAAGGAGTATGCGGCAAAAAAAGAAGCGCTGGATCAGGTAGAGGCAGCAATAAAAGAATGTGCCGAGGCTGAGCCCGTTGTCGGCGGAAATGATCATCTGTCCGGTCTCATAAAGGAATATTCTCTTGAAGAAGAAGAGGGTCTTTCCAAGGAGGATCTGATATCTACCGTGGCAGGGGTGCTTGATCCCGGTGACAGGATATGGAAGCAGATCCTTGAGAAAAACGGAGGACAAATTCCGTAAGAAAACGGAGAGTTAATGCAGCAGACTGTGGATTTTGAGGCGGCATACAGGGAGAATTATCTTCCGGTTTACAATTATATTCATAAGCATATAGTGATCGAAGCTGATGCAGAGGATCTGACAGCTAATGTTTTTGTTATGGCGTATAAGGCATGGGACCGGTATGATCCGGAAAGATGCCCTGTCCGCGCATGGTTTTATATCATCGCTTCCAATCTCTTAAAGAATTTCTACCGGGATCAGGAAAAACACAAGGAAGACAGATCCCTTGATTCTGAGGATTCGCTTCCGTCGGATGAGCCGGGAGATGACAGTTTTGCCGAGGCGCAGAGGATCATGGCCTTAAGGGAAGTGATCGCTGAAGCTGTGGAGATCCTTGATGAACGTGAGAAGCAGATAGTTATTAATAAATACTTTCATGACATGACAAATGCAGAGCTTTCAAAGGCATTGATGATAAGTGAAGGCAATGTAAGGGTCATTTCTACGCGCGCGCTTAAAAAAATGAAAAAATATCTTGAAGCGCATCCCGAGGTGATGGGTTAGGAATACGGAGAACAGGCGTGAAAATCAGATCATTCGGTTATTTCATCTGTATCACGTTATTTGCAGTCCTTATTCTGACGGGGTGCAGCAAATCTCCTGCGGAAAATGAAAAAAAAGATACGGAAGAAATAAGTGAAAGCATTTCGGAAGAGACCGGGATGGTTGTGGTTGAAGACGCTGCTTCTGAAGAAAACGTGACACAGGCTTCTGAAGAGGAGACAGGGGAATCAAGCGAACCGGAGGCTGAAGCTTCCGAGGGCGAAAAGGAGATGCTCCATTTCGTTGATGTTTTCGGTGAGGAATATGAGGTGGAGATCGATCCGGGCATTCCGAAGCATCCTTATGATCTGTCATTGTTTTCACATGAAGGACAGAAGCTGACTTATGACGATGATACATGGACAAGCCGCCTGGGCATAGACGTATCCCATCATCAGGGAAATATCGACTGGAAAGCCGTCGCGGATCAGGGCTTTGAATTTGCCATACTCCGCATAGGCTACAGGGGCTACGGCAAAGAGGGGAAGGTCTGTCCGGACACTAAATATCAGGAGTATATCAAAGGCGCGAGGGAAGCAGGGCTTGATGTGGGCGTTTATTTCTTTGCGCAGGCGATAAATGAAGACGAAGCAGTAGAAGAAGCGGAATTCGTGCTGAAGATACTTGACGGAACAAAGCTTGATCTTCCCGTGGTATATGATCCCGAAAGCATCCTAGATGATGAAGCCAGGACCGACGATGTGTCGGGGGAGCAGTTCACAAAAAACACCGTGGCTTTCTTAAAGACGATAAAGGATGCGGGATATGAGCCTATGGTTTACAGCAATATGCTCTGGGAGGCGTATGAGCTTGATCTGAAAGAGCTTAAGGATATCCCGGTGTGGTATGCGGACTATGAACCTCTTCCGCAGACTCCTTATGATTTCATCATGTGGCAGTACAGCAATGAGGGAAAAGTGAACGGCATTTCGGGAGTGTGCGATCTTGACATACAGCTGATAAGGAAATGATTAAAGAAGAGAAAGTACCATGATCACCGTAAACAATCGAAATATTTGTGAAAACTGTTTTACCGAAACAAATATCAGCCCGTGTCCGCGCTGCGGTTTTGACATCTATACTTATCGTCAGGATCCGATAGCATTAAAGCTGGGAAGCGTGTTAAATCAGCGCTATCTGATAGGCGGGGTCATCGGCAAGGGCGGCTTCGGCATCACATATCTTGCTTTTGATCTGAAGCTTGATACAAAGCTTGCGGTGAAGGAATACTATCCTGTGGGTCTGGCACTAAGAAGTCCCGGCACTACCAAGGTCTCGGTCTCAAATGAAAAATCCGAGGAGCCTTTCAGGAACGGCGCCGAGAAATTCTACAATGAAGCGAAAATGGTCGCCAGATTCAACGGCAATCCGAATATCGTCAGCGTCCATGATTTCTTTTATGAAAACGATACTGTGTATTTTACGATGGGATATCTCGAAGGAGAGACCCTTAAATCCTACCTTCAGCATGGGAAGGTCACGGAGGGCCAGGCATTAAAGATAATGCAGGATATCTCAAATGCGCTTTTGGTCGCGCACAGCGCCAATATCCTGCACAGGGATATCTCGCCTGACAATATCATGATATGCGAAGACGGGAGCATAAAGCTCCTTGATTTCGGAGCAGCAAGACAGGTAATGGCGGAACGTTCCCAGAGTCTTTCGGTGATCCTTAAGCAGGGTTTCGCGCCTTTGGAGCAGTACCAGAAAAAGGGACGGCAGGGTCCCTGGACTGATATCTATGCTCTCGGCGCAACAATATATAATGCGCTTACAGGTGAACTTATAGATGATCCCATGACGAGATTTGATAATGATACAGTCCTCATGGACAATGATCACGGGATATCGCCTGAGTTCTGGAATGTCCTGAAAAAATGCCTGATGCTGAGAATCGAGGAAAGGTATCAGGATGTTCCCAAACTGAAAAAAGACCTCAATGCTTTGAATATAGAACAGGAACCCATAACAGATGCAAGAAGCGAATCACAGACATTGCCCACAGGGGAAGCGGCTAAAGCATCTGGGAGCACAGGAAAGAGCGGCGACCCTTATGCTACCGAGCTTCTGGCAAGTGAAGTGAAGGGCATCATAGGCGGCGAAAGGACCGTAACGGGCGGACAGGATTTTACCGGCGGAAATCAGATCGGTCAGATAAAATACGAAAACATACATCAGGAAAATGTATATCAGGAAAATATTCAGGAGAAGATCCCTGAAGAACAAAGAACATATCCGAATCATGGCGAAGAATATGACAGAAAGAAGCGGAATACGGTAAATCCGGTATTGATAGCAGTGATAGCCGCCATAGTGCTGATACTCGGCATAGGGATCGGAGTATTTATTTCCGGTGCCAGAAAGAACAGTGATCTTGTGGCAGCAGAATCAGCCGAGGAAAAAACGGAAGCTGAGACAGAAAGCAGTGAAGCCGAAGAAGAGACTGAAGAAACGGAAGAAGCAACAGAAGAGGCTGAAGCTTCAGCCAAAGTAAAAAGAGCCGGGATCTCCCTTGATGATCAAGAGGAGGACGAAGAGGAAGGGGAGGAAGAAGAAACTGAAGCTTCAGAGGAAACCGAAGAAGAGGAAGAAGAGGCGGAAGAGTCCGAAGACGGATACGAGGAGAAAGAGGAAGGCATGATCGCTATAGCCCATGTGGATGCGACATCGGAGCTTAAGGCGCAGTCCGTGGATCATGCCACATACTATGCTTCAAATGTTGCCGACGGTAATTATGCGACTGCCTGGGTTGACGGAGTTGATGGATCTGCTGCGGGACAAAGCCTTACGCTGCATCTTGGCGAAAGACGGAATGTAAATAAGCTTGTGATCTATAACGGGTATCTGAAGAGCAGATACCGCTACACCATAAACGGCAAGGTGGTACAGGCATTGATAGACCTGGGGGACGGAAAAGCAAAGGAATGTAGCTTAAACATCATGGAGCCCGGAATGGACGACGTGCCGTTTGGCAGCGGTGAACTGAACCCCACCGAAATATATATCGATGAGCCCGTGTCCACGGATACTATAAGGTTCACGATACTGTCCGATATCCCGGGAGTGAAGTATTATGATACCTGCATCAGTGAGATAGAAGTGTACGGGAATTAATACTCTTCTTCGTTATCGTATTCCTCATAATCAAGGAATTCAAAATCGGGATCGTATTCCTGATCAGGATCTGGATCATCGTATGTACCATCAGCGGCATACCGGTCATATTCATCTTGGTGCCGGGAGTCTATATCATCAATGTAGTCCTCTTCTTCGTAGTCCTGTCTTCTTCTGCGGCGCCGGCGGGACGGTGTCTTTTCCTCTTTGGGCTTCCGGACGAAAAGGCTTAGGATATGGGTATGATGGATGATGAAAACCGCAATGAGCATGAAAATAAGTGAATAAAAGATGCCTACTATGAAGTAATTCCTTTCAAGCAGGAAACCTGCGTTGAAGCCGTATGAGCTTAATGCCCAGGTCAGCGCGAGGCCGAGTATCAGCAGCAGGAGATTGCCGAAAAGGTTTTTCAAGGCATCTATGAAATCAGCGAATGAGGCGTCGAAATATACAAACCGTCCGATCATAAGGCCCAGATAATACATCATTACGGGACTGTATTCACTCTCATCGCCTATGGTGTTCAGGTAGATCAGGATAATAATTACATAGAACATGCTGAGCATCCTTACGGATGCTTTTTCTTCTTTGCTGATAAGCTTCAAGGGTATGATGAATTTGTCAAGCAGCGTATTGATGACGCAGGACAGGCATATCAGAAGCAGAAGTATGAAGTCTTTCCAATTTTCCCACATGTAAGTGAAGGTGGTGCTCTGTCCTTCGGTCAGCGAGTAGATATGGTTAAGTATCACATATGAGCAGGCAAAGGACATGACCGATACTCCGGATATGATAAGTTCGTAAAAGCGCTGCACACGGTTATGGGCCCTTTCATAAAAAGGCGTATCACCCGAAGTCACTTTTGCCGCGGCTGTTATAAGTATCACGCATATTGCTACGCCGAGGAATGCTGCGATAAAGAATACTATCCTTTCGGGCCATCCGAAATCAGGGTTTATATATGCATCTATTGTCATGTCTGCCTCTCATTCAGCCTTT
>JAEEGL013631036.1_pt1 | contig 11945 bp, 9 predicted proteins | sample 9134231 | NCBI WGS metagenome assembly JAEEGL01 (sample SAMN16246548, study PRJNA631951) | gut metagenome | biome: gut microbiome; feature: rumen; material: fiber-attached | host: Bos | place: Iran: Karaj | collected 2018-10 | reverse complement strand
GTTGATTTTTGCAACTTTTAAGAGGTAGGAGTCGTTACTCTGCGAAGAATTTTGTAACTTTGTGCCATTAATCTAAAATGTGCAATATGGCAGCAAACAAAGATCTCAACCGCCTAAAGGTGGTGCTTGTAGAGAAAAAGAAATCCAGTCTCTGGCTATCCAGACAACTGGGATGTGCGCCAACGACTGTGTCGAAATGGTGTACCAATTCATCACAACCTCCGTTAGAGATGCTGATGAAAACTGCAAAACTGCTTGACGTAGATCTCAAAGATCTCGTCAGATTTGAAGAATTGGATATATAATAAAGGAATAAGAACAGTGCGCCACTATAATTAAAACATTATGAACGAAAAGAAATTCTTATCCCGTCTGGAGCAATACCATCAATGGCTGACAGACCGTCAGGGAAAGGCTAAGGAAGAACTGGCAGAACGTGAAGCCTATGCCAAGGAGATGCAGAAATATGACAAAAAACGTCTTCTGAACATGACGGCTGAAGATGTCTATAATCTGCTTTCTCCACTTTGGGCTATGGCCATGTGGGGCAACAAGCACTATAAGATTGATAACCTGATAGAAATGAATACTATTGAACTGATTCGTGCTCAATTTGCCAATTTGCTCTATGGCAGGGATTCGCTTGCCAAGCGTTGGGATGACTTTCGCCAGAAGATCAAAGGTGTTGGCCCTGGCATTATGAGTGAAGTGTTAAACAAGGCATTTCCCAACGAGTGCATTCTATGGAATAGTAAGACCAAGAACGGCTTTACCATCCTTGAAGTGCCAAACACGCCCAAATACGATTCTGCGATGGACGGAAAAATGTACGCTTACCTGTCGGAGTGTGGCAAGAAGATGTTGGACTATGCAAAGAGCAAGGGCTACAACGATCTGGAAAACCTGATAGCACTCGACTATTTCATCTGGCAGGAAGTTCAGGCTGATATTGACGAACTAGACACAACAGACGTTGAAGTTCCCAAGACGAAGAAAGAATCCAATTTCGTTCATAACGATATACGAGACAAAATCAAAGAGATAGGTGAATGTCTGGGCTTCAAGGCCACCACAGAAGTCACCGTTGCCAATGGTGCCAGAGTTGATGCCGTTTGGGAAGTCTCTATTGGCAATATGGGCAGAATCATCTATGTGTTTGAAGTGCAGACCTCTGGCTCTATTGACAGCCTCATCCTTAATTTGATGAAGGCGAAGAACAACAAGGCTGTTCAGGGTATTGTTGCTGTGTCCGATGCAGAACAGATAGAGAAGATTCGCAAAGAGGTGGATTCGCTTGACGATATCAAGAAGGACATCAAGTATTGGGACTATACCGAGGTGCTTGAAGTCCACGAGGCTTTGCAAAAGGCTAATGAGAGTATCAACAAATTAGGACTTGTGCCTGTGAGTTTATAAAAAGTAGATAGTATGGAAGATATTATTAATAAAGGAATTGATAAGGGGCTTATCTCGTTTAATGATGATAAAAGCCGAATTACTTATACGCATATTAACAAAACACGCAACTATCTTGATCCAGAAGAACAAGTAGAGGCTGAATCTTTTTTAAAATTGGTTCTTGTTTATAACTATCCTGTACAAAGAATCAAGTTGTTTGAAAAAGTAACTATGGGATCAAGTAAAAAAGAGGCAGATATCATCGTATACGAAGATGATTTGTGCTTTAATCCTTCTATTATTGTAGAATGCAAAAAACAAGAAGTATCAGAAGCAGAATTCCTTCAAGCAATAGAGCAAGCTGCAAGTTATGCTTATGCACTTTCTGGGACAGTTAAATATATCTGGACAACTTCTGGCATCAAAGATTCATATTTGCAAATTGATAAAGAAAGGAAGGTTCGGATACAAATTCCCAACATACCTTTATATGGAAAACCTGTTCCAAAATATTCTTTTGTAAAAGGTGGCCGCTTACGAAATGAAGATGCTGGAGCTGATGCTATTAAGCAGCAATTCTTTGATCTTGAACAGGTTTCTGAAAGTGAACTTACTAATCGCTTTAAAAAAGCACACCAATCTCTTTGGGCAGGAGGTGAACTGAATCCTTCTGATGCATTTGATGAATTAGATAAACTTATTTTTTGCAAGATATGGGATGAGAGTAAGCCTCGCAAAAAAGGAGAGCCTTACGATTTTCAAATTTTCGATATTGAAAAGCCAAAGAATGCCACTCAAAAAGATATTGATGCGATTGAGCAGCAAATAACCATGGATTTATCAAAACGAATTTTTGCACTCTATGAAGAGGGAAGAAACAGAGACAAAGAGGTCTTTAAAGATAATATCCGATTAACACCACAACGTATAAGAACAGTTGTAAGTTATTTGCAAGGAGCTAATTTGTCTAAAACTGATCTTGACAGCAAGGGCAAAGCATTTGAGACTTTTATGGGGTCCTATTTCCGTGGTGATTTTGGGCAATACTTTACACTCGAAACATTGTAAAATTTATTGTAGATGTTCTGCCTATCGATAATGAGTCTAAAGTTCTTGATACCTCTTGTGGAAGTGGAGGTTTCTTGTTGTATGCACTTGATAAAGTCCGTCGACAGGCCAAATTATATTATGAAGAAGGAACTGTAGACCATTATAAATATTGGCATGATTTTGCTTCGAAAAATTTGTTTGGCATTGAGATAAACGAGCAAATTGCCCGTACAGCTAAGATGAATATGATTATTCATGATGATGGACATACCAATGTCATATCAAGCGATGGACTATTACGTGACGATGTGATTATGGAAAGAACAGGCAACAAAGGATTTGAATATGGAACATTTAATATAATAATTACTAATCCACCATTTGGAAGCACTATTAAACAAACAGAAAAAGCATATTTACATCAGTATTCTTTAGGCAACAAGGATGTTGATTGGCTTGACACAAAGAACTCTGCTGTTAAAGAACGTGATAGTCAAAGCACAGAAGTGCTTTTTATTGAGCAAGATAAAAACTTCCTGAGAGAAGATGGTTATCTTGCTATCGTCATCCCCGATGGAATTCTTACCAATAGCAGTTTGCAATACGTCAGAGACCAAATTGAAGAGTGGTTCCGTATTGTGGCTGTTGTAAGTCTGCCGCAAGATGCTTTTAAAGCAAATGGAGCAGGCGTAAAAAGTTCTGTTCTGTTTTTGAAGAAATGGAAAACCGTACAAAGTCAGAAAATAAAAGATACGAAACTAAGACTGCAAGAGCACATCAAAAAAGAAGCAGACTACAAGGCCACGGTGGAGCGTTGGGAGAAAGAAAAAAAAGAAGCTATAAAAAAACATACTGGCTTTGAGAATAAATCAGAGTTGAAAGACAATAAGGCTATTGAAAAAACAGAGGCGTTTATTGATTGGAAAAAGCAGATAACTGAACAATATAATCAAAAGGTTGTCGACTTAAAGGAACATTTAGAGGAACAATATGCGCATATGCGTAAAACAGAAATCCTTGATTATCCTATTTTTATGGCTATTGCAGAAGAAATAGGTTATGATGCTACAGGCAAAGAAACGTCTGTAAATGAATTGGAATTGATTGGAAAAGAATTGAAAAAATTTATTAAGAATATTTAGCCTTATGAAACTTACAGGAATATTAGGAAATTCACTTAACGGTCAACTCTGTTTAAGAGGCTTTGCCAAAATTAAAGATTTGGCAAAAGTTTCTAAAGCAGATTACGCATATCAACGTAATCCAATTGACAGAAGTGACATATCTGATTTTTTGGAGAAGCAAGCATATTTGTTTTTTCCAGAAGTTATATTAGGATATAAGGTCAGATCAAAAGGTAAAGAATCTTCCATACAGTTAATCCAAGAGGGGAAAAAAGCCAAATCGGAAGAAGGTTCTTTTAGTGTTAAAAAAATAATGGTAGATGGAGAAACAGAAAAGTTTGTGACTATTGAGATTGATGAATCCGTTACCCCACAACCATTTAGCCGCATAGATGGCAATCACAGATTGTTAGCTGCAGAAAAATCGAAAAACCCGAAAGTTGAGAATATGGTTGCTCCATATTGTTTATTATTAGGAGAAAATACGGCTGAATTTGACAAAGCTACAAAAGTATTCTTTTATAATATCAACACAAAAACAATTCCGTTGACATCTGAGGAAAACCTCAAAGTCATAATAGATGATGATAAAAATTTCTCAAATGACGAATTAATAGAAATATTTGGGGGAAAGCATCCAACATTGACTAGAGAGCTAAAAGCAAAAGCAAGTCCAGAATTATTTGGCAATATTCATCATATAATAGGTGATAATTATAGGACATATCTTAATAATACTTTTGGGTGCTTGTTGGAAAAAGGAGAAGATGAAACAAAAATAGTTGACAGAGTTTTAAATTCGTTGCAAGCTTTAAACACTTTGTATGGCTCTGAACCTCAATTAAAAACGAATGAAAGTATAGACATATTAACTGCTTTTTTATATTTTCATGTAAGGGAAGAAAGCGCAAAGTTCAATATGTTTAAAGATTGGATCCTTAATAATCAGATTTTTAATGCGCAAGGAGTAACGGCAGATAGTCTTATCAGTATTTTTGAAGAAATTATCGCGTCGGAAATAAAGATCTTTGTAGCAATGCCTTTTTTTGACGAAAAGGTGGTGGAAGATTATAATAAAATATATTCTGAAACAGTTTCTAATATAGCAAAAGACTATTCTATCAATATTTCGGTGTATCCAATCATGTGCAATAAGGGTGCGACACAAGACCAAATACAAGATATTATCAATAAGATACAAGAGTGTAAAATATGTTTTGCTGACATAACAGATAATAATGCAAATGTTTCATATGAAATGGGATGGGCAAGAGCATTAAAGAAGGAAGTGATAATTGTAAAACGCAAGGATTCTGAGAAACCAAAGTCTGATTATGTTAATGACACCTACCATGAGTATAATGATTCTGCTCGTTCTACTGATCTGTCTCGTGTGATTAGAGAAAACATAATAGAAATATTGGAGAAGAACTATGGATTGATTAAAAAATAGAAGTCATGTTGTATCAAGTACCTCAAAATATTGATTCCAATAAGGTTTTCCTTATCAACTTTTCGGAGTTAGAAGGAAGATTAGATCCTTCCATTTACAAGCCCCAATTTAAGTTCGTGTCAAAAAAGTATAGAAATGTTAAGCTTTCAGAAATTGCTTGGATTGATCCCATATGTAATTTTGGAAAACACAAAGAAGTATCTTTTGTTCCAATGGATGCCATTGACCCTAATTATGGGGTTATAGCATACAAAGAAGTAAAAAGAATCGAGGAGGTTAAAGGTTTTACTCGATTTAAGGAAGGTGATATTTTGTGGGCAAAAATCACACCTTGTATGCAGAACGGGAAATCGGCTATAGCCAGGAACCTATTAAATGGTTATGGGTGTGGTTCGACGGAATTTTTTGTAATAAGGTCGAAAAATGAAGATGTTGTAAAGCAAGACTATCTTTTATTCTTGTTGAGAGATGAGAAAATATTGAAAGCTGCAATGAACTATTTTGGAGGATCTGCTGGTCAACAAAGGGTTTCACCGTTGTTTTTGAAAACTTTTAATGTTCCTATCCCAAGCCTTGATGAGCAAATTAGTTATTGTGAATTGATCGAACAATCTCAAAAAATAAAACGAGATAAAGAGCTCCAAGCAGAAACTCTTTTGAGCAGTATTGATAATTATCTGCTTAGCGAATTAGGAATTCAATTGCCAAAAGTGAATTCACAAACAATACGAGAAAGAATATTTACTGTGAATTATAGTTCCGTTAGTGGTGGCAGGTTTGATCCTAAATTATATTCTATTTCAATCATTCAATTAAAGCAATCTCTTTCCATGTCACCATTTACAAAACAACCACTTAATAATTTTATTAAGAATAGTTGTAGTGGCGAGTGGGGAAAAGATGAATCAGAAAAAGTGGATGAAAACAAATACACTAAATGTTTGGTTATTCGAGCAACAGAGTTTGACAATACATATAATTTGCAATTAGATAATTCGAGAGTTAAATATCGCTGGATAGAAAACTCCAAATTATCAAAAATGAAGATACAAGCGAATGACTTGCTAATTGAAAAATCTGGTGGCAGCGAAGACCAACCTGTTGGCAGAGTCTCAATCCTCACAGATGAGGTGTTGAAGGAGAAAAGAATCGCTTATAGTAACTTCATCCACAAAATTACGGTGGAGGGTATTAATCCTGTGTATTTGTATTTCTATTTGAAAACAATGCATAATATTAAAATTACCGATTCGATGCAGAGTCAAACCAATGGTATAAGGAACCTGATAATGCAAGAGTATCTTAACCAAACTGTTATTATTCCTCCACTTCAAAAGCAACAAGAAATAGTAGACCATATAACGGCTATTCAACAACAGACCAAAGTATTGCAAGAAGAAGGGAATAACATATTGGGACAAGCAAAAAGAGAAGTAGAACGAATGATTATAGGTTAATAAACAACAAATAAATATGTAATTATGGCAAATATGATTATCAAGAAAGCTATTATCAATAATTTTAGATCAATAGAACATATCGAGTTAGATTTCGATAAAATTGGTAATAGTTATACCAAGATTTTTGTTGGCATTAATGAATCAGGGAAGAGCAACATTCTTGAAGCGTTATCATATTTCAAAGTACCAAAAACTAACGTTTCTTTTGATAGTTTCTGCAATCAGAAACTTGAAGACAGCGAAAAATGCGAAATTAATTTCTATTTAGAATTTGGAGATAATGATTATAATATAAATGGTATTACTGACTTGAACAACAAACCGCAGAATATAAAATTTAAGATAAGTAATATTGTAAAAAGAGTTTTCCTTCAAAAAAAGAATAACAAATTTGAGTCTTCATATGAGTATGATGTAGAATTTCTCGACAATAATATATATATTAAAAAGGAACAAGGATATGATAGCCTTTACAATTCTGTTGACAAGTATATTATTAATAATAAACCTGTTGAAGGGTTTGAATTACTTACAAACGAGTTGTTGTTGAAGTTTTTCAGAAAAAACATTTCTGAAATGATAGAAAAGGAGAATCCAGAGGTTTCTATGTGGAAGCCATCGCCAGATTACATCTTGTCAAACATTAATTTAAACAAATTTAAAGAAAATATAAACTCAAGTAAACCCCTTAAAAATATTTTTTATTTGAGTGGCTATACAGAAGATAAAATTAAAGAAATAATAGATAAAGTATCAAACCATACTCAAAGAAGTAAATTATCTAGCAAACTAAATGCGGCAATTAATAATTATATCAAAAGGGTTTGGAGTAATAAAATTAATGTTATTATCGAGATTACAGAAACGGGGAATTTGTCATTTCTTATTAAGGATCAAGGTGTAGAAAATGAGCATAATAGATTTGAAATAACAGACAGAAGCCAAGGGGCTCAACAGTTTTTGTCTCTTATTCTATCGCTGTCACTTGAAGCAGAAAATCACGAGAGGAAGAATGAAATTATTTTAATAGATGAGCCAGAAGTGCACCTACATCCATCTGGCATAAGAGATTTAGGCAAAGAGTTATTAAAAGTCGGGAATGAGAATTATGTTTTTTTAGCCACACATTCACCTTTTATCATTGATAAGCAGCATAAAGAGAGACATTATATTGTAAAAAAGAACAAAAAAGCGATCACAGAAATTACTAGAATTAAAGAAAGCGATAATATTATTGATGATGAAGTGCTAAATGAAGCCTTTGGGATTAACGTTTATCGAGATTTACTGAATCCACACAGTGTTTTAGTTGAGGGTGCTTCAGATAAAATAATTCTTCAAAAAGCATTCGATTGTTTAGGTTATAATGGTATCGGTATAACTAATGGACATGGTTCCAATATTGATACTTTGGCATCAAAGATGAACTTTGACAATATTTCCGTATTGGTTGTAACTGATGACGATAAGGATGGGCGTAAAGATAAAGAGAATATTTTGAAGATTGGAGGTGCCTATAACGAAGATACTGTTTGTACTATCCGAGATTTGGTGGATGGAATTATTGAACAAGGAACCATCGAAGATACCTTAGATCTTAAGTATGTAGAGGCTGAATTTAAAAAATTCTACACTTCTACATATGGCAAGGTTTTGAGAGGAGTGGCTTTAACAAATAGCAAACCTGTTATTTTGCAAATTATCGCAATATTAAAAGCCCAAAAAGAATATAGTAGTTGGAATATGGACTCCTTTAAGAAACAATTGTCTGAAGGGTTTAGTCCTACAAAAACGTCTCTTTCTACCAAATTCAAGTTGTTGAAAGACCTTGCCGAGAAAATAAAAGAAAAGTTGTTTGTCATCGAGTAATCTGAACTATAGATAACATGGAGACAGGCACAATGTGACGTTCGCTTGATAGCATAATTATAACAAGAAGTAACATTTGTCTCTAGAACAAGCAAAACAAGAAGTTGAAAGAATGATAATAAGATACTAATATGGTTTATGCATAAACTTCAAGGAATATATAGTACCGATGGCGTAGCACGAGACAACACTCGTATGTCTATTTCTGCATTAGATGATATGATATGGATGGGATCTGATGGAGGAAGACCAACTAATATGTCTCATGATATTCATAGGTTCGTTGGCTGGAGTGTTGTAAATGGTCTTTATATGTCACATGAACTAAGCTACGTTGTTGGTAATACATATATTCCTGAAAGCAAAGAAGAAAAGGAAGAGATGCAAGAACAAAGATTGGCATTCTTTTACAAAAACATGGGTGAAGCCATTCAAAAATATGAAAAAGCATTTATAGAAGAATTAAGCAAACAAGAATTGTATTGTGCCAATGGCCAAGGGAGATGGTTTTATAATGGCATCGTACTATATGGATATGTAGATATTTTATATCATGCTTTCCCGAAATTAAAGGAGCATATAGATGATGACGGACTAATCTTACTTGAACACCTATTTGATGACTTTGATTATTGTGGACAAGGTGTATTTAAAAGTAAACATAATCAGTTGTCTGTAGTATTACATTCCTTTTTTCGCAGATCATATTCTATATACAATAATTACAATTTTGGTTTTCTTGATAAACTACTTGAGGTCTATGACAATGGAAATCATACTGTCAAAGTTCGTTTAGAGACAAATCTTATAGGTTTTGCTCCTTCATGGATACAATGTCATGAATATGAATTTTGGTATGGACCAAAATATAATGATGATATAGAAAGTATTCCTGAAGGTTTGACAAGATATGAAAGTGACGAAATAGACAAAATATATACTAATATAAAATCTACGGAATTTATATGGCAGAAGAAAGATGAAGGTAAACAGTACCAGTTTGAAATGGAAGAAGTAACAGATGTCGAAGCTCCAACATTAGAAAAAGACACATACGGATGTCGATACCTTCATGCGTTATACGATTTTGATCGCAAAGAATTCAACCATTTTGATGGTGCAATAAGATGTTATGACTTAGAAAAGATGGTAGAACGCGTTGATACCACGATGGACAAAATGGGACATCAAGCAGCATATACAAAGATTTTTAGAATAGATGGGAATATCTCATTGGATTTATGGAAAAGTCTTATTACTCAATACCTTTGCTCAAATCATTCTGTATATGATTATTTTGGGATTCCTCGTCCATTCCCCAAACCTCAGAAAGAAAAACCTAGAGAAAAAACACTCCAAGACTATGTTCCATATCAGATAGACAAAGGTGATGGAATACGTTTATTTGTATCATACCATTATATAAAACAGTATGAAGTAAAACGATGTTTCTGTAATTATGACTCTATAGAGATTGGTGAGCATCTATATGATTCTATTGATTTCGCAACTTTAGAGGTGATGAAAGCCTTGTGGAAAGTTGGAGCAGAAATAGATATGCCAGCAGATGCAAAGGTTATGCTTGTTGAAGATCACTTTCATAATATCCCGCAAATTTTCCGTTCAAATCCAGATTGCCAAGAAGATGTGAATAAAACTTTGGAAGGCATTCGCTTGCTCATCAATCAACATGTAGAGAATAATGACGATGAGATTTATTCATTCTCATTAGGTTGGAATATGGATTGTCGAAGTGTATCTGTCAGTATTATGGGACATGTGACAGATATTCATTGTTGGTTCAAGTCATTTGGAGTTATTCCAACTAAACATGATGACTTTAAGCATTGGCTGGAACAACAGAATGATTATATCCATAAAAACGGAAAAGATTCCCCATCGCCGCTGAAAGCAAATCATATTAAAGATGATGGCATCCTATATTTCCAACATCGTCATGTATTGAAAGATGTCAATATGTCTGACTTGAAAATGGATTCTCAAATTGGTATGACGGCTAAAATTGAAACAGAAGATGAAGTGTTAGGAGAATTACTCAATAATGGTAAAATTTATTTCGCTCCATTATTTGTTATTAGTGATGCAAAGGATGAAAGAACAATGGAGAGTTATTTCAAATCACAATATTCAGGAATCTTCCACGAAACGAGATATATCCTTGACCATGCACAGTTAGTTGGTTTTGTATGGACTACAAAGCCCCAAAGTCTTAATATACTAAAGTAAATATAGGGAAAGATGGGAAAAACAAGCAATAAAATGCAATTCAAGAAAGAGTTTGCGAAATTGATGGAGAGAACATCAATACCAAGCAATCTGTCGAATGAAGAGATCATAAAAAGCTATTCAAATTTGTTTTCATTCGTGGAACCGTTTATTCCCAATAAGCTATTTCGATTCCGTAAATGCGATATTAATAGTATTATCTCATTTGAACAGAATACAATTCCTGTTTGTGCAGCATATAAATTCCCAGATAAATATGATTCGACAGTCTATTATGACCATAAGACGATTTTGCAAAGAGCAAGAAAAGCCTATGATCAACTTATGCCAAACATACTTTTAATATTGAAAAGTAATCCTTCTGCTCTTCCATCAAACCCAGTAACCTCGAAAATTTTGGAACTAATCAATAGCTCTAAATCTAATGAAGAAATATTAGAGTTATTATGGCATGATTATGAACCATTATTATCAGAATGGAAAGATCATATTACAAAGCAAGAACAATGGCCACGAGCCAACAAAGCAACTAAGATCGCTTGTTTTACAGAAACGGTCAAATCAAAATTTATGTGGGATAGCTATGCTGATGGTTATACCGGATTTGCTTTAGAATATGACTTTAGAGGTTGGCGTGCTTTATCACAGAACAATCATGCAGTCATGCTCTTCCCTGTCATTTATTCATCTCAAAAGATGGATGCAACAGAAATGATAGACAGATTGGGAGGTCAAGATTATATGGTATTTAATAATGTTTCAGAAGACATAAAAAAGCAATATGCCGCAACGGTTCCGATAGACCGTTTGTATTATCAGAAAGTATATCTATATAAAGACAAGGCGGAATACTCCCATGAAAAGGAATGGCGCCTTCTTGATATGGAAGAATTTAATTCTCCAGAAGCAAATGAGGATTTTTTTGCAATTAATGATGCCAATTGTCTGAAAGCAATATACTATGGCCCTGAAATGGAATCGCGATATAAAGCACATTTGCGGAGTATTGCAAAGCAAAAAGGAATAAGGGAATATGATGTTGCTCTTGATACAAATAGCAGAAAATATGGTTTAAAAGTTGTTCCTCTTTTGAAATAAAATGTATAAATTTGCAAACGAAATAAGAATAAGACAATGAACATATACGAGACATTCGACAATCTACGCTATCGTCATGAAAACGAGGTGGTGGAGTTCAAGAAGGCGGAGAACAACTTCGACTTCGATGATCTGGGCAAGTATTTCTCTGCATTGAGCAATGAGGCGAACCTGAGAGACAAGGATTTCGCATGGCTGGTATTTGGTGTGCATGATAAGACGCGTGAGATATTAGGTACGTCGTAC
>JAEEGL013591942.1_pt1 | contig 11945 bp, 9 predicted proteins | sample 9134231 | NCBI WGS metagenome assembly JAEEGL01 (sample SAMN16246548, study PRJNA631951) | gut metagenome | biome: gut microbiome; feature: rumen; material: fiber-attached | host: Bos | place: Iran: Karaj | collected 2018-10 | reverse complement strand
TCATCACCCAGAACATCGACGGCCTCCATCAGGCCGCGGGGAGCCAAAACGTGCTGGAGCTCCACGGCAGCGTCCACAGGAACTACTGCACCAAGTGCCGGAAGTTCTACCCCATGGAGTACATCCAGCAGAGCGAGGGCGTGCCCACCTGCACCTGCGGTGGCGTCATCAAGCCCGATGTGGTCCTCTATGGCGAGGGGCTGGACACCAAGACCCTGGTCAGCGCCGTGACCCACATCCAACGGGCGGACACCCTGATCGTGGGCGGCACCTCGTTGGTGGTGTACCCAGCGGCGGGGCTCATCGACTATTTCTCCGGCAAGGAGCTGGTGCTCATCAATCTGAGCCGCACGGATCGGGATTCCGACGCTACCCTCTGCGTCCATGAGAAGATCGGCGAAGCATTGTCCTTCCTTTTGGAAGAATAATAGAACGTTGTGAAGTAAAACGAAAGGGAACTGATAATGGAAGAATGCAATCATGATTGCTCCAACTGCTCCGCGAACTGCGATAGCCGGGATCCCAGGAGCTTTATCGAACAGCCCCATCCCTTGTCCAAGGTGAAGAAGGTCATCGCCGTGCTGAGCGGCAAGGGCGGCGTGGGTAAGTCCCTGGTCACCTCCCTGCTGGCCGTGAACACCCAGCGAGCGGGCTATCGGGCCGCCATCTTGGACGCGGACGTGACCGGTCCCTCCATCCCCCAGGCCTTCGGCATCCATGACAAGGCCACGGGCACCGAGGACGCCCTCTTCTCCATGGAGAGCAAGACCGGCATCCAGATGATGAGCATCAACCTGCTCCTGCCCGACGAGACCGCCCCCGTGGTGTGGCGGGGCCCCGTCATCGCCGGGGCGGTAAAGCAGTTCTGGACCGACGTGGTTTGGAAGGACGTGGACGTGCTGTATGTGGACATGCCCCCGGGCACCGGCGACGTGCCGCTGACCGTCATGCAGTCCATCCCCGTGGACGGGATCGTGGTGGTCACCTCCCCTCAGGAGCTGGTGGGCATGATCGTGGAGAAGGCCGTGAAGATGGCCGGGCTCCTCAACGTTCCCATCGTGGGCCTCGTGGAGAATCTCTCCTACTTCGAATGCCCCGACTGCGGCAAGAAACACTATCTCTTCGGCGAGAGCCATCTTGAGCAGATCGCCCAAAAAAACCACATTCCCGAAGCCGCCCGGATCCCCATCCAGCCCAAGCTGTCCGCCGCCGTGGACGCGGGCCTGATCGAGCTCTACGAGGGGCCCTGGCTGGACAAGCTCACCGCCTCCCTGCTTCAGGACGTGGCGGACTGAAAGGAACAAACTGTGCGGAAATGGCGCTTCGGCGTCATTTCCTTTGGATAGGGGGAAACAGCATGACCCAAAGGCCCTTGCCTGCCGGCCCCTTTGCCGTCGGCACCGCCACATATACGGTCTATACCGACCGGGAGGAGCTTCGCGCCCCCGGCACCAAGCGGAACGTCCCGGTCCGGGTCTACTACCCGGCTGACAAAGCCTCCGTTGTGAGCCTGGACAAAGCCCGCTACATGTCCAGGAATGTGGCGGAGGGCCTCAAAAAGGCCCTTCATGCGCCCATCCGCTACGACCAGCAGGAAGCAGCCGGCAACAACGTGTCCGAGTGCTACCCGAACGCGACGCGGATAGAGGGCCGCCGGTTTCCGCTGGTGGTCTACAACCACGGCCTGTCCTCCTACCGGGAGAGCAATTCGTTCCTGTGCCTGGAGCTGGCTTCTCAGGGCTACGCGGTCCTGGCCGTGGGCCATCCCTACGATGCCTGCTGCGCGGAGCTGGACGACGGCACCTGCATCTTTTTCGACGAGGAGCTCTCAAAAAAACAATACGACCCCTTTTGGCGCGGCATGATGAAGGCCTACAAGCTGACCCGTTCCCAGGGCACCGATCGGGAACTGGCGCAGCGGTTCGACGAGCTGCAGCGGCAGTATTGCAAGCTCATCATCAGCCGGGTCCGGGAGTGGGAGCGGGACACCCTGGACGCCGTCGAACACGCAAGGCAAGCGTACGGCGATCTCATCGACTTTGAAAGCGGCATCGCCTCGACCGGTCATTCCCTGGGCGGCGCCACCGCCTATGTTTTGTGCCTGGACTATCCCGAATTTGTCTGCGGCGTCAATCTGGACGGCGCTCTGTTCGGCGATACGGCGGGTAAAGTGCTGGAAAAGCCCTTCCTCCAGATCAGCTGCCAGGCGAATGTCAAGGCGGAGACGAGAGCATTCGTCGATCACACCAAGCCCGTCTACGGCGCTGTTTTTGAAAAAATGCAGCATTTAGGCTTCACGGACATGAAGCATATGATGAACCTGAAGCTCCTGACGGGCAAACTGGACGCCGACGTCATGCACGAGAACGTGTGCAAGCTGCATTTGGAGCTGTTCGATACCTTTGTGAAACGAACGAAGGACCGCCCCCAGATGGTCGGCAGCGAAGGGGTCACCGTCACCGAATACGCGCCGGACAGATGAGCCGGCTGACGATCTTCAGCGGGAGCTTCGGCTCCCTTGCTTTTTGTTGTCGAAAGGGATATACTCAACACAGGAGAAAACAGGGAGGTGATCGGCTTGGACGCGGTCGCTGCTTTGAAAGAAAAGTTCACGCTGAAAGAGGTGACCCCCGCTCAGTATAAGACCATGGGCAATCCCATGATGCGCTTTTATCTCGAACAGTACGAAGTCGAGGGTTTGGGGAATCTGTGCGTGCTGAAAACGAAGGCTATGCTGGGGCTCATGAAGCTCGTCACCGTGGTGGTGACGCCCAGCTCCGGCAGGAACGTGCCCTTTCTGCTCATCGACACCATGGACATGGGCAAGAAGCATCTGTGCTACGTGGAGTACTACGACTGCACGGCGGACGGGGCCGACAGGGATCTGCTGCTGGCCGCCTCCGCTCCCTATGGAGACGTGCCCGACTACGCCGAGAAGCCCGCCTGGTACGTGAAGGAGCGCATGGAAGGCTCCCTCATCAAGACCGGCGACAAGGCGCGGCTGGAGCAGATGGCCACCGATGCTTTACAAGCCTACGCCCAGCAGGCGGCCGCCGCCCCCGTGAAGGCAGAGAACATCGACGGTCTAAAAGCCTTCCAGCGGCGGATGATCGAAGAGGGGAACCCCTCCACCGCCGCCCTGACCAAGACCTTGGGCCAGGAGGGTGCCGAAGAGTTCTTCCGCACCGTGGTCATGCCCGTATGATAAGGAGGATGGAAAGATGACCGTACCCATGGCGTTGTTGGATTTTTTGCCGGTGCTGCTCTTCGGATCAGCCTGGGTAATCCTGTATCGGGATCTGAAGAACAAGTTGAACCTGTGCGACCGCATACTGCTGCCCCTGGGGGCTGTGATGGTGTTTCTGGCCGGATTCCTGAAGGCCACCTGGAAGATGCAGAAAGCCTTGGGCGTCCCTGCGGTGGAGCTGTTCAACAAGATGATGTTCCCCAGCCAGTCCGTAGGCTTCATGCTCCTGGCTGTGGGCATGCTTTCCCTGATGTACGGTAAGCGCAAGAGCACCGCCCACTCCCTCACCATGGTCTGGGTCATGTGCAACGTGCTGGGGGCCCTGGGCATGTCGGCGGGTCTGGTATACATCGCCAGCAAGGTGAAGAAAAAGGCCATCCCTCTGTTCATACTCGTCTTTGTGCTTATGATGATGATGGGCTACCTCTCCAGCCGGGACTTTACCCAGCCCTACATGCACTGGATCGCCCAAAGCGTCAACGTAGTGGGACAAGGGTTGCTCTTTTGGGGAGCTCTGATGCTGCATAAGGCGGGGCTGGAGGCGCCCGACGCCCTGGAAAAGAAGGCGTGACCTACAGCTGTTGCCATTTTTTGGCGGGACAGCCTTGTCCGTCCCGCTTTTTTCGGACGATACGTTGCTTTTTTGTGAACTATTCCCCGCAGCGTGGCCGGACGGGATAGAACGTGCTATGATGTAAACATGGAAATAGACGCCATTCAATCGAACGAAGGAAATACAACCGCCCCTTCCCGGCGTGGACGGACGGTCCTGTTATGCCTGCTGGGTTTTTTGCTGGCCCTGGTGGTCCTGGTGCTGTGGGTATACCACGGCTTCTCCCCCGTGGTCTACGGGGAATACGGGGAGGGCGTGCCTCCGGCCAGCGCCTTCTGCCAGGCCGAGGACGCCTTCGTGTGGGCAGACGAAAGCTGCGAGACCCTGGGCCGGCATCTGGTGAAGATCGTCACCCAATACCGGGTGGTACCCTGCCTGCTGATCGTCCGGGACACCACCGCGCCTACCGCCGAGCCCGTGCGGGTCACCTTCGCCTCAGGCTACGTGCCCACCCCGGTAGAGTTCATCAAGGAACTCCGTGACGCGGACCTGGTGGGCGTGAGCTTTGCCGATTCATACGATTTCTCTGAGCCAGGAGAGCAGACCGTTCTTATCCTTTTGGAGGACGGCAGCGGCAACCGAAGCGAAATAGAAGCCGCCGCCGTCGTCCATGCCGGGGTGGACCGAGTCGTGGTGGAGGCGGGCGATCCACCGCCGGCTCCAGAGGCCTTCTGTGACGACGGGTTCCACGGAAAGCTCCTGGACCCCATCACGGAGGAGATGCTACATGAACCGGGGGATTACCCTCTTAGGATAGAGTGTCTGGAAAACGGCCGCGTCTTCCCCTCCACCCTGGTGGTCCGGGACACGGTGCCCCCCTCCGGATCGGGACAACTGGTGATCCTTCGACCCGGTGATGTCGCCGCGCCGGAAGCCTTTCTGACTGACGTCACCGATGAAACGCGGGTAAGTTTTTCCTTTGTTCAGGCACCCGATCCTGACAGCAGGGAGATCCAGGACGTGGTCGTCCGCATGACGGACGCGGGGGGCAACGCGGTCGACATATCCGCCCAAGCCCTCTATTCCTCCCTGGGCGCCATGACCGTGGAGGTGAAAAACGGACCCCTCACCGGGGCTGACCTGGGCCGTCCCGATGCGGAACCGGAACCCCTATGGGCCAATGTGCCAGGGACCTACGTTCTCAAGGTCCAGACGGCGGGCGAAACCGAGATCGCCCTGGTGACTCTGGCGGACACCGTTGCCCCCACGCTCACCCTGCGGGAGGGGACGTTCTACACCCATCACGATCTGACCCCTGAGCAGCTGGTCATAGCGGAGGACGTGACGGAGGTGAGTCTCTCCTTCCTGCAGGCTCCCGATCAGCGCAGCGATCAGCCTCAAACCTTCAGCGTCCGGGCTATAGACGCTCAAGGCAACGAAGCCGTCGCCTCTTTCCCCCTCACCTTGGCTGTGGACAGCACGCCCCCCAGCCTATATGGGGTGGTAAACCGCACCTGCTATGTGGGCGAGCCCATCCTGTACTTACAGGAGGCCTACGCCGAGGACGACGTGGACGGCCGGGTGGAGCTGCTGGTGGATAGCCAGGTGGTCCTGTCGAAAAAAGGCAAGTATACCGTCACCTTCACCGCCACGGACAAAAGCGGGAACACCGCCTCCAAAAGTTGCACCTACACCCTGGTGGCTCCCACCACTTCCGTGGAGAAGCTGGACGCTCTGACGGACGAGGCGTTGAACAAGATCATTCGGCCGGATATGGTTACGGCGGAGAAGCTGAAGGCCGTCTTCAGCTTTGTGCAAAAGCGCGTCAAGTATGTGGGCACTTCGGATAAGAACGATTGGCGCAAGGAGGCCGTCCGCGGACTCACCAAGGGAAAGGGCGATTGCTTCACGTTTTATTCCGTGTCGCGGGCTTTGCTGGACAAACTGGGCATCCCCTATATGAGCGTGACCCGCAAGGGCGGCGCTTCCCGCCACTATTGGCTCATCGTCAATATCGGCACAGGCTGGTATCATTTCGACAGCCTTGTCAACCATGTTTTGCCGTACAAGTGCTTCATGTGGACCAACCAGCAGCTGAAAAAGATGCCCCCCCATTTCTGGCGATTTGCCGAAGAAAACTATCCGCCCATCGCCACGGAGCCTTTCGATTACGACGCCGTGGTGCAGATGGAAAAAGACGGGCTCCTGCCCTAAGCCGGATCCCCGCACAAACGTCGGTTTCGCCCCCATAAACCGGAAAAATGATGTGCTGCCCTGCCCCCAAAGGAACAGCGCCGCAAAGCTCGAGATGCAAACGGAAAGGTAAGCATATGAATAATCAGATTCAAGAGGATTCTTCCCGCCCAAAGCAAACAAAAAAACGCCTGGCGCTTTGGATCGTGCTGGCCCTGCTGCTGGCAGGGTTGACGTTCGGCGCCGTGTATGCGTTCCGCATCCTGGCATCGCCGGCGTCTCTGTTTGCGGAAACCCTTGTCACACCCAAGCCTGAGGCCACTTTGCTGGCGCCGGCCTTTCCCATCACCACAAGAGTCCCGACCGCCGCAGTCCTGACGCCTGCTCCTGCTTACGATTCAAAGGAACTGCCGCCCTCCTCGGCGGTGTCAAAGACTACGTCCGGCTCCGTCACCGTGACAACGGCGACGCCCTCCTCTGACGACACATCCACGGCAATGCCCGACGGCGCCACCCCCACGCCGGGAACCACGTCCAAAAACCGTTTGAGCATCCTGCTCATGGGCATCGATGCTTACGAAAACGGGGGGACCACCAGCGGCACCATGCCCCATACGGACGTGATGATCGTCATCGCAATCGACTTTGCGGAGAATGCGGTGGATCTTATCACCCTGCCCCGAGATATCATGACCACGGCCCCCGGTCACTACGGCTACTATAAGCTCAACGGCGTGTTCAACGTGGGCCTGGGCGGTTGGAAACGGCCCACCGGCAAGTCTGACGAGCTGGCCGACGGCTTTTTGCTGACCTGTCGAGCGGCCGAGGAATGGCTGGGCGGCATCTCCATCCCGTATTATTACGGGTTGGATTTTCAGGCGGTCACAGACATTGTAGACGCCATCGGCGGTATCGACTACGATGTGGATCAGCCCTTTCATGCTTTCAAAAGCAGGCGCAGCTACCATAAGGGCATGCAGCATCTGGACGGGGACGCGGTCATGGGGTATCTACGGATCCGAAATGAAGCGGACGGTCTGGACAGCTCCCGCACCGCGCGGCAGCGGCGGATGATGGTGGCCATCTTCAAAAAGCTGAAAAACGAAGGAAAGCTGTCCCACATCTCCTCTCTGATCACCGCCGCCAACAGCGGCATCTATACCAACACCACCCTGAGCCAGACCACCGCCCTCGCCAACTATGCTACTAAGGTGGACGGAAGCAACATCCAGACCCGGTCTATGTTCGGCGAGATCGGCGCAGTCGAATACGACTGGCGATATGTGTACGTGGACCAGCAGAATCGGATCGACCTCATTCGAGAGGTGTACGGCATCGAAGCGGAACCTGTGGGTACCTGCACGCGGCAATACGAGCGTTGGCTCCATACCGTAGGTTTCTCGGCCATGAAATATATGCGCCAGGCGGAGAAGGTCCTTGCCCGCGTCCAGGAAATGAAGGATGCCGGTAATCCCTTTTCAGAGGAGCAGATCGCTCTGTACAGTGAATGCTATCTGGCTTACTCAGACCTGAAGGAGGGCTTCGACACGGCCACGGACACCCTGTCTGCCCAGTACGCCGCCTGCCCCTGGCGGGAAAAGAAGAACGCCAACCGCAGCAAATGGACGGATGAATACCTGGACAAGGACAAGGAACTCGTTGCTCTGGAGCAGGAGATCAAGACGAACATCCTCTCTCTGAAAGGTGCCCTCAAAAACAGCACAAGCGCCCTTGCCGAATCCATCGGCTACGGCAAACTATCATGGAACGTCCCCGTCGATTGGTTCAAGGACCCCGATATCAACGAAGTCATCGTCAACTTCAGATGATCCTCTTCCCAACGCTGCCCCTTTCTCTTTGATCCTTGTTATGTTGCTGACAGTAACAAGGATCGTTCTTTTTTTCGTTATATTTAACCATTTGGGGCGAAACTCATGGGAATTTGTTGCTGGATCCTTGCATTGTTCCCTGATCCCTGATATACTCTGCTTACGCTGCTCGACCGGATCTCTCAGACAGCTGTAAAGGAGAACCCCCTATGAACAAGCTCTCTTGCCGACGACTGGCTCAAACAGTCGCATCACGCCGCAAAGCGCTGAAGCTGACCCAGGCGCAGCTTTCTCAGGCGTCCGGCATCAACAGAGCACTGCTTTCCCGTCTGGAAAGCGAGGCGTATACCCCCTCCGTGGACCAGCTGCTGGCCCTGTCACACGTGCTGGGGTTTCCCATCTCGGATGTCCTGGAAGTCCCCGAAATAAAAAAAGATACCGTCGATCGCCCATACAGGATCGCGGTCGCTGGCACCGGCTATGTCGGTTTGTCCCTGGCCGTGCTGCTTGCGCAGCGCAACGAGATGCCAACCAATAAGGGCAACTGATGAATTTTACCTTCTTACCAAGATTCTTTCCAATTTCGGTAAACATGTCCCGAAGCAGGATAGAGTCCGGCTTCTTAATAACGGCTGCAAGCGTCATAACTGCAATAACCGATGCAAAAACAATAGCAAAAGCAAGCATATTTCACTCCATGGACGTCTCTATCAATCTTCCAACACTATTAGTCGAGTCAATAGAACGGCCTTCCACAGCAAACAACCCATCGACAGTGTGTCGGATGGGCGTTGTGCTGATAACCTCCTTGTGTGATTATGGCTCTGGGAAATGGGTCAATCCGAGAGCAATCAAGAAGCCGCCAACCGTGCTGTCCCACCTCTTTGGAGGTTTCTTTGAGAGATTCTTTGACTTTTCCCAGAATGGTGATCCTCAAAGAATTACCCCTCATACAAAAAAGATTGAATCGAAACAAACGAAAGATTTACCGGTAATTCTGGGGAGAATTGCTTTATAAGGGGAAATTGTTCACCTATTTCCCCTCTCCATGTAGCTTTTTTACCGCAACACTTGATGAAAACCGCAAAAAGATTGCCCATTTCAGCCAATTCGATTCGCATTTTCGAGAAAAAGATTGATCAAATCCTTCCAAAAGATCTCTTTTCGTCCAAAATAGCCAAAATCGACCTTTTTGTTACTAATCGTAACATTTTCCCTTCTGAGCCCTGTTTTCTGCTTTGAACGATCATTCAAGAGCGGATGACTGGATCGTCAGCGAGAAAACGAAGCTTCCTTGTCTTTGTGACTCCTTCCAAAAATGAAAATAGCCCCCTTGGGCGCTATTTAAGAGATTTTCTGACTTTTTTCAAAAGGGTGATGTCCAAAAAAGTCAGGCGGCATCGGGCTTTTTCTTGGTTAGCCCTATTATACAACCTGCTGTTTGTCAAGTAGGGACAAAAACTCAATTTTGCTGCTTCGTTTCATCATAATTGTTGCCCCCAACGAACAATTACTGTGTTTATCCCAACTTTATAGTGAAATACCTGACTTTTTGTCCCTATTATACAACCATCATCTTTTTGAAATAATTATTAATGTGATTTTCGCCTTATTATCATCATTATTATGTCGATTAACACATCTATAATTATGTTTTCATTGATCTGTTTCTTATTCTCATTTTATTGTTTCTCAAAAATCTATAGGGACAGAAATCCATGCTTTCATCCATTTGGGGTCCGGATTCGAACTCCAAAAAACAAAAAAGCCGCGGCGTCGACCGCGGCAAATGTAATGAATGACCTATCAAACTGCAATGCCCTCTTCGGTTAAGCTTTCGAATAGAATGTACCCTTTCCACTCCCGTGCTTATCAACATAGCCTTCATCAGTCAATCTCTTGAGAGCTGCCTCAACAGATTTTTCGCTGATGCTCGGGCAGATATTCGTAATCTCTTTCTTTGTAAACTTGCCTAATCTAGTATCCACTGCTGCCTTTACGATGTCATAAGCTGTGCTTCGAACAGTAACCGTTTTCTTCCGCCCGTTTTTCATTTCAACAACTTCTGTAGAATCACCAATGATTTTGACTCTCTCCTCAAATTCCCTATAACATGCAAGGACAACTCCAAGCATATATTTGATGAACGAAGTTGGATCATCCTTCTCCTCATGCCAACCAGCAGAGGCTTCTTCAAGGGCGTCGTAGTATACATTCTTCGTTTTCTCAATGTGCTTTTCAATACTGATGTATTTTCCGACTTCGTATCCAGCGCGATACAGTAACAGCAGAGTGAGCAAGCGGCTCATTCTACCGTTTCCATCGTTGAAAGGATGAACACACAAAAAGTCATGAATGAACACAGGTAGAATCAAAAGCGGATCTACTTCCTGCTCTTCTATGATTTTTCTGTATTCAGTACAGATTGCTTCTATGCAAGGCTCCGTTTCATATGGCGCAACAGGTGTAAACCGAATAAACTCAGAGCCATCTGCTTTGGTTTCCTTCAAGTAGTTCTGAGTGATCTTGTATCGTCCACCCATGCCCGTATCGGCATATTTCATCAAATCCCGATGAAGCTGCAGAATGATGTTGCTGTTAATGGGAATATAGTTATGACTTTCATGAACAGTCGCCAGCACATCCCGATAGCCTGCAATTTCCTTCTCATTTCGATTTTTTGGAGTCGTTTTGTCCGCAACGATCTGTCCTAGCCGGGAAGAAGTTGTCACGATACCCTCGATTCGGTTTGATGATTCAACAGACTGAACCTTAGCGACCTCGATCAATCGTTCTAATTCTACTGGTTTTTGCCGCGAGAAAAGTTCCTGCCTCCCTTTGCACTCATGAATCTGGGAGAGATAATTCATAATCTCATTGTCCCATCTCATCTGCTTGTATTTCTGGTAGTCAAATTCTCTCATCGGTCTCCTCCTAAATCGCATTCTCCCTATTTATTATGCTCCTAAATATTATCATGTTTTAGGAGTAAAAGTCAAGGCTTAGGAGAAAACAAGCAGTTCCTCATCGTCCATCATCATATTCGGGAATATCCTTCAACAATTGGTATAAACAATGAACCCGTGACTTCTGTATTGCGGGAATCGGAATACTACTGCATTGTGTTTTGCAATATAAACTCCGGACAGTGTATAGCTCACTCCCGGCTCCAAACAATAGCGATTCCTCAGTCCTTGAACATACTCTTTGCTCCAAATCCGCATATCTCGCTTAATGGTGGAATGATTCTCCGGTACCTTAAAAGCCATGGTATGGGATAAGGTTACCTTCTCCTATTCTTTCATCCATTTTATAATATACCCAAACCGCAAATCTCAGTTTGACAGGATAGCGCAAGTGTAGTATCCGTTTTGCGCTAACAGCGCAAAAAAGACGCTAAGAAAGTATTAGTGCTTAGGCCCCCAGTAGGTTGCCATCATAAAACTCACATAGAGCGTAGCAAAACGCTAATCGACATCCTCAACATTGTTCCTCGCGCAAGTTATTCTTGAAGATACACGTCGTTGCGCTCCTCGCGCAACGCTTTGAGATCGACATAAGCGCATAGAACTGCCCCACGTCCAATGCCTGCGAAAGGCACTCCTTCGCGTCCTGGTCAAACATCTCCCGCAGCGTCAGAATCCCGTTCTGCTGCAGCTTCCATTCCATATAGGACAAACTTCTATGCGCAGGATTCATGACTACGGATAATCCGTATTCTCTGCAAAGCCGATCTGAGATTACCCGTATCTGCTTATAGTAGGATTCCGGTGAACTGTGATACTTCTTTCCGGTCTTGTCCGAAACGGAATTCAGCACCAGATGATTGTGCACATGATGCTTATCCACATGAGTAGCGATCACGACCTGATAATCCTTCAAGTATTCTTCTATGAACTGCTGTCCGAGTTCGTGCGCCGTTTCGCCGTCGATCTCTTCTGGGGAAAACGCCTGGATGATATGGTATGCCTGTACGCCGTCCGTCTGATGAAACATCTCTTTGGTGTGCATCATCTCGGCATACGCGGTTTTTACCTCGCAGCCGATCCCTGATACCAAAGTCATCTCATCCGTTTTATCAGGATTGATGACATACCGGATCAGCTTATCCAGTCGTGCCCGC
>JAEEGL010585454.1_pt1 | contig 11945 bp, 6 predicted proteins | sample 9134231 | NCBI WGS metagenome assembly JAEEGL01 (sample SAMN16246548, study PRJNA631951) | gut metagenome | biome: gut microbiome; feature: rumen; material: fiber-attached | host: Bos | place: Iran: Karaj | collected 2018-10 | reverse complement strand
TCTTTAACAAGACCAGCGATTGCTCCTGCTACAGAATTAGGGCTAGATTTTGCTGAAATTTTTAATATATCCATTTTCTACCTCCTATGATTTTATCTTTTGCTTAAGGAAAGATTACTCTTACCTTAATTTGATTATATATAAAAGAAAAACAATTTGCAATAACTAAAATATGTTTTATTCTAAAAATAATGTAGAATTATAACATTTTGTAACATAATAAAATATAAGACCTATTGCTTTGTAATAGATTATGTAGTATAATATAACTGAATTGCAAGAGAAAAGCTGAATTTTTAATTAAAAAGGAGTGGTGATATATGTTTGATTTTATTGTTGCTAATTCCTATATTAAAGTTAGATACGAAGGAACATTTTATCTTGAAAACTCTTATGAAGAACTAAAGAAAAAAATGAACGACGAAAATAGTACAATCACTGTTAAGGTAACTGACTTTTTAGGAATAGGATATGACACTAAAACATTTAAAAAATCCGAAATTACGTAATATGTCAGTAATTAAAAAAAGAATACACTATTAATTTAGTGTATTCTTTTTATTATTTATTTTAAGTTTTTTATTAGAATTGTTCTTCTCTTTTTCTTAATGCAGTCATTACTGAATATGCAAGCATTGAAACTACTGCAACAAGTAAAATGATTTGTGTATCTGAACTTAATCCAGAACCAGTTTTTGGTAATTCATCTTTAACGTTGTATGCTACTGCTACAACTTCTTTTTCTGATGTAATTTCTAGTTTAAATTCTGTGTTATCTAGTTTATATCCATTTGGAGCTTTAGTTTCTTTAAAGTAATATGTTCCATAAACTAGATTATCTATACTAGCAATACCATTTTCATCTGTGATTAATGTAGCAATTTCATCTCTATCTTCATTATAAATTTTAAATTCAGCATTTGCTAATGGTTTATTAGTATTTTCTGCTAATTTATAAATTTTGAAACTTCCTCTAATATAGTAGTTTATCATATTCTCAATTACATTTTGTCCATCTTCTACTATTTCAAATGCATATAGAGTATCATCTACTTTAATTCCTTGAGGTGCTTTAACTTCTTGATAATAATATTTACCCATTTCAAGTTCGTGAGACTGAGCAACACCATTTTCATCTGTTACTATTCTTTCTACGAATTTCATATCTTCTGTATAAATATCAAAAGTTACACCTTGAAGTGGCACTTCATTTTCATCTACTTTAATTATTTTTAAAGTAGCTTCTTTTACTTTATTTATTACAGTTTTCTTAACTATTTCATTGTTATGTGTAATAGCAAATTCATGTGCTTCAGTATCCATTACAACATTTGATGGAGCTGCAACTTCTTTATATGTATATGTTCCAACAGGAAGTATTTTAGTTGTTGCAATTCCTTTTGCATTAGTTACTATTGTATCTACTACTTCACCCTTATCGTTAGCAATTTCAAATTTAACACCTTCTAATGTGTGTTTTTTGTTATCATATTTAGTAATAAGAAGTATTCCTTTTGCATAGTAGTTTACCATATTCTCAATTACATTTTGTCCATCTTCTACTATTTCAAATTGATACATAGTATTATCTACAACAATTCCTTCAGGTGCTTCAATTTCTTGATAGAAATATTTTCCTTTTTCTAGGTTTCCAGATTCGGCAACACCATTCTTATCTGTTGTCATTGTATCTACAAGGTTTTTATTTTCATCATAGATATTAAATTTAACTCCTTCAAGTGGAATATTGTTTTCATCTACTTTAATGATTTTAAGTTTTCCTTCTTTAATTTTGTTAACTACTTCTTTAGTTACTACTTGGTTGTTTTCAGTTAATTTGAATTCGTGAGCAGCAGTGTCCATTACAACATAATCTGGTGCTTCAACTTCTTTATATGTGTATGTTCCAAGCATTAATTTTTGAGATGTAGCTTTACCATTTTCATCTGTAGTAATTGTATCTACAACTTTTCCTTCAGCATTAGCAATTTCAAATTTAACTCCTGCTAAAGTTTTGTTTTTATTATCATATTTAGTAATTTGTAATTGTCCTTTTGCATAGTAGTTAATCATATTAGCAATTACATTTTGTCCATCTGTAACAATTTCAAATGCATACATGTTGTTATCTACTATAATTCCTTCTGGTGCTTCAATTTCTTGATAGAAATATTTTCCTTTTTCAAGATCTTTAGATCTAGCAACACCATCTTTGTCTGTAACAATAGTATCTACAAGTTTTTTGTTTTCATCGTAGATATTAAATTTGATACCTTCAAGTGGCTCACTATTTTCATCTACTTTAATTATTTTTAATTTACCTTCAATTACTTTGTTAACAACTTCTTTAGTTACTACTTGATTATTTTTATTAAGTACAAATTCATGTGCTTGAGTGTCAATTACTACATAGTCTGGAGCTGAAACTTCTTTGTATGTATAAGTTCCAAGCATTAATTTTTTAGATGTAGCTTTACCTTGTGCATCTGTAGTAATAGTATCTACTACTTCACCTTTATCGTTAGCAATTTCAAATTTAACTCCTGCTAAAGACTTATTTTTGCTATCATATTTAGTAATTTGTAGTTGTCCTTTAGCATAGTAGTTAATCATGTTTTCTACAACATTTTGTCCATCTTCTACTATTTCAAATGGATACATAGTGTTATCTACAATAATTCCTTCTGGTGCTTCAACTTCTTGATAGAAGTATTTTCCTTTAACTAAGTTTCCAGATTCAGCAACACCATCTTTGTTTGTTGTCATTGTATCTACAAGGTTTTTGTTTTCATCGTAAATATTGAATTTAACTCCTTCTAGAGGTTGATTATTTTCATCTACTTTAATGATTTTTAAGAAACCTTCTTTAACTTTATTGATAACTTCTTTAGTTACTACTTGATTATTTTCTTCTAGTTTAAACTCATGAGCAGTAGTATCCATTACATACTCAGCAGGTGCAGATACTTCTTTATATGTATATGTTCCAAGTGGTAATCTTACAGATGTAGCTTTACCGTTTGCATCAGTTGTAATTGTATCTACAACTTTTCCTTCAGCATTAGCAATTTCAAATTTAACTCCTGCTAAAGTTTTGTTTTTATTATCATATTTAGTTATTTGTAATTGGCCTTTAGCATAGTAGTTGATCATATTTTTAACAACATTTTGTCCATCTTCTACTATTTCAAAGTCATACATTGTATTATCTACAATAATTCCATATGGAGCTTCAACTTCTTGATAGAAGTATTTTCCTTTAACTAAGTTTCCAGATTCAGCTACACCATTTTCATTTGTAGTCATTGAATCAATTAAGTTTTTATTTTCATCATAGATATTAAATTTAACACCAGCTAATGGTTTATTATTTTCATCTACTTTGATTATTTTTAAGAAACCTTCTTTAACTTTGTTAATTACAGTTTTAGAAACAACTTGATTGTCTTTTTCTAAAGCAAATTCATGTATTTTTGTATCCATTACAACATGATCTGGAGCTTCTACTTCTCTGAAGTAATATTTTCCAATTACAAGTCTTGAAGATTCAGCTACACCTTTTTCATTTGTAACGATTGTTTCAACTACTTCTTTTGCTTCATTTAAAATTTGGAATTTAACATTTGAAAGAAGAGAACCAGTGCTATCATACTTAGTAATTACTAAAGTTCCTTTAGCATATCTGTTTACTAAGTTTTTAATAACGTTTTGGTTATCATATTCAATTTTAAATTCATACATTGTATTATCTACAATAATACCATATGGAGCCTCTATTTCTTGGAAATAGTATGTTCCTTTTTTAAGATCACCAGATGCTGCAATACCTGCATTATCTGTAACAATTGTTTCAATAACATTTTTATTGCTATCTAAGATGTTGAATTTAACACCAGCTAGTGGTTTTTCATTTTCATCTACTTTTATAATTCTAAGTTTACCATCAATGTATTCGTTAACAATTGTTTTTGTTACGACTTGTCCATTTGTAGTTAGAGCAAAAGTTCTAACTGTAGAATCTAATACAATTCCATCTGGAACTTCTACTTCTTTATATGTGTATGATCCAAGTGGTAAATCTTTAGATGTAGCTTTACCTTGAGCATTTGTTACTAGTGTATCTACAACTTCTCCGCTTTCGTTATATATTTCAAATTTAACGTTTGCAAGAGCTTTACCATTTTCATCTACTTTATTTATTTTTAATGATCCTGATGCAACAAAGTTTACAACTTTTTCGTTAATAACTTGGTTGTTAGAATCTATTTTAAATTCTTTAACAGTTGAATCTAAAATATATTGTTCAGGTACATATATTTCTTTGAAAGAATATGTTCCTTTTGGTAATTCTTTAGAAATAGCAATACCATTACTATCTGTAGTAATTGTATCAACTACCACATTATTTGAATCTAAAATTTCAAATTTAGCATTAGCAATTGCTTCATTATTGTTATCTACTTTTGTAATTTTTAATTGTCCTTTAATTTTTTCGTTAACAATATCTTTTCTAATTACTTGATTGTTTTCTTCAATTTTAAATTCATGTTTTTCTCTATCGATTACAACATTTTCAGGTGCTTCAATTTCTTGATAGTAATATGTTCCAAGTGGTATATTTTTAACACCAGCTAAACCATTTTCATTAGTTGTAATTGTAGTTAAAACTGTTCCATTAGCATCTAAAATATTGAATTTTACTCCTTGAAGTGGAGTATTTGTTTCATCTGTTTTAACAATTACTAAAGAACCTTTATATCTTTGGTTAGTAATTGTAGCATTATATAATCTGTTTTCATTAGTTACTGAGAATTCATAGATTGTTTCATCCATGATATATCCTTCAGGTGCGCTAGTTTCTGTAAAATAGTATTTACCATAGTTTAAGTTAGCTGTAGCTACACCATTTTCATCTGTAACAATAGTTTGTACATAGTTTCTGTTTTCATCATAAATTTTGAATTCAACATTAGCTAATTTATTGTTAGCATCATCTACTTTAGTTATAACTAATTTACCAGTTATTCTTTCATTAACAAATTTAACATTTGTTACTTGATCGGCAACAACGTTAACATTTTGAGTTTTAGTTTTAATAACATATCCTTCTGGAGCTGATACTTCAGTTAATACATAATTTCCTTCTGGAACATTATAGAAACTAATTTTACCGTCTCTACCTGTTGCAACTTCACCAATAAATTCACCAGCTTGGCTAGTTAAGTTAAATGTAGCTCCTTGAACTGGTTGTTCATCTTGGTCAACTTTTACAAGTTGAATTTCACCTTTAGTATTTTTCTTAGTCCATCTAATTTCTAAAGATCTATCGATATTATTTGGTTCTGTAGACATTGTTACATAGTCTTGTACAGATTGACCTGGTTTAGTGTAAATAACACCAACTTTTCTATCTAGATCTGTATGGAAGTTAATATTAAATACTTTAGTGTCTTCAGCTTTTTTCATTCTAACATATACAGTATCTCCGTTAGCTAAACTGTTTTTAGCATTTCCGTTTCCATCTGTAATGTAAGCAGATGCTGGAGCATTTGTTAAAGAAGCAGTAATACTTCTAATTGTTGAACCATTATTTCCAGAAATTGAAACAGTATATGGTCCAATTAATACATCTCCATCAGCAAAATCTACGTATCCAACATTAGCATTATCTATTGTCATTGTTGGAACATCTGTGTATGGGTTTGCTTGAGCTAATGCTACAAGTCTTGCAGCAGCTGCTGTTGTTCTTTGGTAAAATCCTTCTAGTCCTGCTTTAGGTGTAACATTTTCAACCTTAAATTTAAGACCAGATTTATGAGATTCACCTGTGTAGTTTAATACTTCCCATAAAGCCATTTGTGTTGCCATGTATGCTTCATCTGCATCATTTACACCCATTTGAGCTGGTGTGCTATTTGGGTAACCATGAATTAGGATAGCCATACCTTGGTCAGATAAATAGCCTCTTACAGTCATAGTACCACTTGGAGCTGGACATGTATAGTCAATACAATATGCAGTTTGTCCACCAAGTGTAGCATTACTAAACCAAACGTTCTTTCCATTATATGAATCGTAACCTACTGGTTTGATTGCTGCAGCATAGAATTGCAACTGATTATCTGTTGCTTTTACTGCAAATGGAGATAGTTCGAGTGTTAATAGTGTTACAAGTGCTACTAGACTAAAAATTTTTAGTTTTAATCTTCTTATACTTTTAAAACAATTCTTCATAAAAAACATCTCTCCTAATAAATTTCAAGTCGCTCTATTATTACAAGCACGCAAAAATAGAGCAATACAATTGTAACACAGGAGTAATATATTTGCAACTATTTTGCATAAATTTATAAAATTTTCACAATTCAAATTATGTATACTGAACAATTGTTTTTACATTATTTTTCAAAGTAAAGCAACAAAATGTAATTTTAAAAAAAACAATGTTTTTATGTAATCGCAAAATCGCAACAAAAAAGCACTCTATTACATAATAGAATGCCTTAAATTTACTTATTTTTCTTATGGATTTGCTTATAATTTCTAATATAATTCTGTTTAGGTAAAGCTCCATTTTCTCTATAATAATCAACTTTTTCTTTTACTTTATTGTATTCCTCTTGCGAAATAAAACCGACACCAAAAAACAACTCGTCTTGAGGAATTTCATGCCTTTTAGATATTTCGACATGCATTGTTGCATTATTATATTTTATCTTTACCCATGCTAAGTCAGGTGTTTTTTTCTTACGCATATCATATATAACATAATTTCCACCAGTTTGCGAATAAATCAAGTACAAACTTCCCATATAATTAATTACTTGCCTTATTTTAGGTGTTTTTAATTCATCTATTTCTCTTCCTAGTATTGTATGTTTAAAGTCTATTATTGTTTGAGTTTCATCATCTGCAAAATTTTCAAAATAGAAATTATTGTTTGCAGATAATAAACTAAATCCATAACTAAATTGATAGTATAGACCATTAATATTTATAATATTTTTCTTTTCTTCTATAACTCTTTCTTCAACTTTTTTTATTGGTAAAGCTAAATATCCGTCATCAATCTCTTCGCTTATATAGTAATATCTTCCTCCATTTTCAACTTTTAAAATATCACCTGGACCAATTTTATACTTATAACTATTAAGCTTAATATTGCTGTTTACTTTTTTTGGGTCTATATTTCTTAAAGTTACCAAAACTTTGAAAATATAATTAATATCAATATCGCTTAAAGTACCAACATACTCTAAATACTGAGATTTTTTTATTTCCATATAATTATTTGTGCTAATATATGTGTCTTTTGCCAATACATTACATTTTTTATCTAATTTTACGTAATTATATATAGTTCTTTCTTCTTTAGGTGAAGTTGTACAATAAAGACCAAATACCTTTTTATCTTCTTTTGCAATAATAACAAAAGGTCCCTTTTCATGCCCTATTTCAAAATTTTCCTTATCGTCTAAATTTACATATCTATTTGCCCAAATAACATCACCAACATCTAGAAAATCTAAGGAAGAGCCATTTAATTTTTCGTATAATTTAAATTTTAACTTATTCATATTCCCCTCCCTATATCAAAGTAATTTCTAAGATTTTATCTATTATTAAATCTTGTGTTAATTCTACATTTTCCTTTTTTGAAGCATCAATAAACTTAACTAATGTATTTAATCTATATCCACTGCCAAGTTGAGATAACATAGATGTAATCTGAAAATTATCAAAACCTAAATTTTTAAGCTCAGATATAACTTTTCTTTGGTTAAATGATAATTCTAGAAGTTCTCTTTTAGCGTCTGTTTTATTTACTTTACTTATATTGTATGAAGTAGAATTAAAATAAATAGACTTAACTTTTTCTAATACTCTAAGTTCTCTATATGTAGCAACACTATACACTTTATAATTTAGCTCTTTTGATATTTCTATATTTTCAAAATTAGTATAATATGGTTTATCATCAACAAATATATCATAAACATATTCATCTTTTGGTGCTTCTTTTAAAATCTCATAAGCTAAATAGTATTCATCTTCCATTTTATCTACTAAATACATTTTTCCAGAATCTAAAGTAACAACACTTCCAACCTTAAGCTCTTTTTTCAATGTTCTAGCAATACTTTTAACATTTTCAATTTCTCCAATGGTTGCTTGAACTAATTGTACAATTTCTTCATCAAAAGATATTTCCGTTTTATCAAAATTAGTAAAATATATTTTTCCTCCAGCTGAAAATTTATGTTCTAAATCTTCTTTATATTTTCTCTCCCAAACTTCATATCCTAAATAACCTTGTTGTGTTACCCTATAAATATAGAATTTTTCGTTTGTTTCTATTTTCTTTACTACAGCTCCAATTCCAATCTTTGCGAGAGTATTTGTTTTAACTTTTGATTCATTTTCAACTATTTGTTCTTTGGGTACATTCATACCTAAAGCTTTAAGATTTTTTTTGTAAATCACTTCAAAACTTGAACTAATGAAAAAAGCAAAATTAACATATTCAAAATTTTCACTTTTAGATATAGTAATTTTCTTAAAATCTGTTATATAAAATTTTTTATTAATAAGAACAGCACCATTTTCATCATTATCTTGAGGTATTAAATGAAGCCCTTCAAAATCATCTATTCCAACAGCCTCAACATAATATAGTTCATCATTATATTTAATAATATCTGATGGTTGAACATGTAACTTAACACCTGCTAAAACTTTTTTTGCAATAGATTTGTCCACCAACAAATCTTCATTTGCAATAAACATTTTGTATATACGATCTACGCCTATTTTTGTAAGACTTCCAAGCTTAGCATAAAAGGTATTAAAATCTATCTTTCTAAATGTATCTGGATATATATAATAACTAAATTCATTTGCATCCTCATATTTATATTCTGATGCCTCTAAAATACAACGATTAACATTTTTTATATTGTAATTAGTTATTAAAAGTCCGAAATACTCATCTTTAACTTTTTTAATAATAACAAACATATTGTATTTGTTATTTATTTTTATAGCTTTATTGTTACTAGGTATAGCAACTTTATCTTTTAAAACTATAATATCTCCAATTGATACATTAGGAATAGCAACTCCAATTTGTTTTTTATTCATAATTTTTCCTCACAATCAAAATCATTATAACATAAATAAATAATAAAAGCACTCTATATCAACTAATATAGAATGCTTTTTCTTTTTAAACTTTGTAAATTGTTATTGTAAGAGTATTATAATCATAACTTGCCTCAAGTCTTACACTATATGGATTAACATTTCTAAAGCTAAAGTCTAAACTTGGACCTGCAACAGTTGCTTCATATTTTACAGGAACATATTTTACAGGATTTGTATGTGGTTTTCTCATTGTTACAATAAGTCCAGTATTAACTCCTTGTTCTTGTGCAGAAACAATAGAAGCATATAAAACACTAGAACTCATGCAAACTCCACCGCCATTACCCATTTCAACTTTGCCATTAACTTGAACATAAGAATCAACATATTTATTTTCTTTTCCATCCGGGAAAATAGTAGACAAATGTGAATATGTTTTTCCTGGTTCAACTACAGTTCCATTAATATAATCTGCAGCAACATGCATGTTATATCTACTGCTTTCACCATAGCTGCTAGTAGCAGTATATGTAGCTATTATGTTTTGATCTGGTTTTAACATATTGTTGGTATCAGAAGATAAAGCTTTATATTCTTCTTCAGACAAAACTTTAAGATATTGGCCATCAACATAACCTACTTTTGTATTACCTTCTACCTTATACCATCCATTTTGCATCTTTTCATATACTTTCAAAACACTTCCAGAGTTTACTGTAGTTAAAATATCCGAATCCTTATTAGCTCTTGCACGAATATTTAAACTATCATCTGTTTTAGCAAAGGTATTGTCTGAGAACTTTTTCTCAACAATAATTTCCTTCTTTTGGTCATCTGTTAATAGAGTAATATAATCTCCGCTAACATAACCAGTGTTTTTTCCGTAAGAAACTTTGTACCAACCATTTCTTATTTTAGCAAGAACGTTCAAATTTGAGTTTTTAGGTATAACCTCAAGTACTTTTCCTTCTAAAGAAGGAAAATCCCTTAAATTTAAATTTGCAGTGTTCACTGCGTATGTTTCTTTATATGTTTCAATCTCATCTGTTTCTTTTTCTTCAACAGGTATCGCTTGTTGTTCTTCTACCTTATTCTCTGTAGGTCTATTGTCCCTATTTTGAATATACAAATTTGCAAGTATAAATGCTACTGCCACACAAACCAAAAATATTACAACAATGATGAATCTTTTTAGAAAATCTTTCATAAATTCTCTACCTCCTTTTAAATAATCATTTCTCAGGTTGAATTATAATAATTTTTGCATGAAAGATTATATTATGTAAAGAACAATTTGTCAAGAAAAAGAAAAAAAGAGAGGCATTTTCTGCCTCACTTTTAATTAAATTTACTTTTAATATCATCAAAGATAGATTTCTTTTTAATGTTTACTTCGTCTCCAAAAGACTGAGCAAACTTTTTAAGAAGCTCTCTTTGTTCATCATTTAATTTTTTAGGTACATCTACATCAACTGTAAATTCTAGAGCGCCTCTTCCTTTACCATTAAGTATTGGAATACCTTGTTCTTTTACTCTAAACTTAGTACCACAGCTTGTTCCTTCTGGAATACTAAACTCCATTTCTCCTTCAAGAGTAGGTATTTTTATATCTCCACCAAGAACCATTTTAGCATATGGAACTCGAACACTTGCTGAAATATCATAACCATTTCTTTTGAAATATTTATGTGAAGCAACTTTTACAACAACGTAAACATCTCCATTAGGTCCACCTTTAAGACCAGCATCTCCTTCTCCTCTTAATGGAAGTGCTTGGCCATTATCTATACCTGCTGGAATACTAACTTCAATTTTTCTAGTCTTTCTAACAGTTCCTTTTCCGCTACATTTTTCACATGGAGTTTCAATTACTTTTCCTGATCCAGAACACTTATCACAAGTACGAACAGTAGAAAATGAACCCATAATTGTGTTTTGCGTTACTTGAACTTTTCCTCTACCACCACATTTATCGCAAGTAATAATTTTGCTTCCTGGTTTAGCACCAGAGCCATTACAAGTATCACATTTTTCATTTCTAGTAATACTTATTTCTTTCTTGCAACCAAAAGCAGCTTCTTCAAATTTTAAATTTAGAGTAGTTCTAATATCTGCTCCTCTTGTAGGGCCAGAAGACTTTCTAGATGATGAGAATCCACCACCAAAAACACTACCTAATATATCTTCTAGGTCAATATCCATTCCGAAACCATCAAAACCACCAAATCCGCCGTAGTTGCCATATGCACCACCGCCAAATCCAGCTTGTTCAAAATTAGATCCAAATCTATCATATTGAGCTCTTTTAGTATCATCTGAAAGAACAGAATATGCTTCATTTATTTCTTTAAATTTTGCTTCTGCATTCTTTTTATCTGCTTCAGTATGTTGCGCATCAGGATGGTATTGTTTTGCAAGTTTTCTATATGCCTTCTTAAGATCATCTGCAGTTGCATCTTTTGATACACCTAATATTTGATAATAATCTTTAGATTCTGCCACAAATCCTTCCCCCTATACTAAAAATACAGGGTGGTAGGTCACCACCCTTATATTTAAATATTATTATTCTTATCTTTATTTAATAACAACTAGTTATTATTTGTTGTCATCTTCTACTTTATAATCTGCATCATGAACTACATTTTCTTGACCAGCTTGAGTGTTTTCTGTAGTATCACTAGCTGTAGCATTTTGTGCTTGAGATGCTTGAGAATATAATTTAGATGTTAAATCATAGAAAACTTGAGTTAATTTATCTGTTGCACTCTTAATAGCATCTGTATCTGTTCCTTCAAGAG
>JAEEGL010450521.1_pt1 | contig 11945 bp, 5 predicted proteins | sample 9134231 | NCBI WGS metagenome assembly JAEEGL01 (sample SAMN16246548, study PRJNA631951) | gut metagenome | biome: gut microbiome; feature: rumen; material: fiber-attached | host: Bos | place: Iran: Karaj | collected 2018-10 | reverse complement strand
GATGAAAATTATTTACATATTGTAATGGAATATATTCCAGGAGAAAGTTTATATAATATAATAAAAAAGAATAATAATAAAAAAATAAATTTTAAAGAAAAAGAAATAAAAAAAATAATATTAAATTTATTAAAAGTAGTATCATTTTTACATAAAAAAAAAATAGTTCATCGTGATTTAAAATTAGAAAATATCTTATTTTCAATTCCAAATGATTATTCTTCATTAAAAATTATTGATTTTGGTTTATCATCAAATTTTACTTTAAAAAAAGAAAAATTTATAGTAGGAACTCCTTATTATATGTCACCTGAAATGATTGAAGGAATTTATCATTATAAAAGTGATTTATGGTCAATTGGTGTTATTTTATATAGTTTAATTACTGGAAAATATCCTTTTAATGGAAAAGATAAAAATGAAGTTTTTTCTTTAATTAATTCAGGGAAATATAATAAAAAAAATTTAAATAAGAAAAATTATTCAATTGAAGCTAAAAATTTAATTAAAAAAATTTTTACTATTGATTTAAATAAAAGAATTTCTATTGAGGATGCATTAAATGATGATTGGTTTAAATTAACTGAAAATGAAAATAATAATTTAATTGTTAATTTTGATATTATTGATGCTTTGAAGAATTTTCAATTTAATAATCTTTTAAAAAAAGAAATTTTATATTTTTTTGCTAAAATTTTAAAAGATAGTGAAATTGATAAATTAAAAAATATATTTTCATTTATTGATAAAGATAATTCAGGAGAAATAAATTATGAAAATTTAAAAGAAATGTTTAAAGAAAATAATATAGATATTAATGAAAAAGAATTACAAAAAATTTTTAAATCTTTGGATTTTCATTCATATGGTTCAATTAATTATACAGAATTTATTGCTGCGACTTTATCTTCAATTAAATTTTCAATTGAAGAAAAATTAATTGCAGCATTTAACTATTTTGATATTAATAATAAAGGATTTATTACTATTGATACTATTTTTGAAGCTTTAATTCAAAATAATATCAATGTTGATAAAATTGGTTTAGAAAAAATTTTTAAAGATAAAAATAGGAAAATTGAATTTTTTGAGTTTAAAAGAATTTTTTATGAAAAAAACTCTATAAAAACATTTTTTTGATGTATTATTTTTTATATATATCACAATATATCAAAAAAACCCTTTTAATTATTTGTTTTTCGATATAAATAAATTTAATCATGAAATTAGGTAATAAATGTAAAAAAATAAATGTTGGTAACTAAAATATATTGTATAAATCAAAAAGAATAATAAAAATATAGGATATTATTATAATATATATAATTTTATTTTTACATTAAAAGGGAATTTTTACTGTTAATTTTGTTATTAACAATTTTAATTTATATTATTAAAGGAACAATTAAACTTTGTATCTTCATAGATAAAATCTATATAAATAAATAAATAGATATATATACATTTATAACTAAATCATTTATATAAAATACAAAAAACTAAATAAAATAATATATTAATTAGAATTAAATTAAACATCTAAAAATTTCTGTCAAAAATTAAAATGAATAATATCTAAAAATATAAAATGGATAAAAAAGAAAATATAATTTTATTCTGGGGACATCAATCAAAAAACGACAAAATTACAAAATCATGTTTAAGTCAATGGTATCCATGTAAATTTAAAGAAAATGATTTCGAATATAACACAGCAGAACAATATATGATGATTCAAAAAGCAAAATTATTTGAAGATAATGAAACTTTAAATGAAATAATTAAAGCAAAAACTCCAAAAGAATATAAATATTTAGGAAGACAAATTAAAAATTTTAATGGTAAAACATGGAATGAGAAAAAATTTGATATTGTTGTTAATGGAAATATGCTTAAATTTAGTCAAAATGAGGAATTAAAAAATTTTTTACTGTCTACTAATGATAAAATTTTAGCTGAAGCTTCACCATATGATAAAATATGGGGAATTGGTATTGGAGAAGATGATAAAGATTCTTATAATATTGAGAAATGGAAAGGAGAAAATTTGTTAGGAAAAGCATTAATGAAAGTAAGAGACGAATTAAGAAAATAAAAATTAATATTAAAATAATATATTTATTTTTCATTAAGAAAATTTTAAATAATTATTGTGTAAATATTTTTTTTTTCATTATTAAAGAAATATATGGATCAATATATCTTATTGCATTAGTTCTTCCTATATAAGAATTTTCATTCATGGCTGAATAAATATTATTAAATATTCTTGTTTCTTTTTCTTTTTGAGTTATTAATTCTTGGTAATCTGAATTATTTATACTCGGATAATTAATAAATTAATCTTCAAGTATTTCTCTAAATTTAATATCTTTAAAATGTTTTTCTATATTATCTTTAATTAATTTAAATTTTCTTTTAATACATTTAATGAATTTATCCTTGTTTGTAATTTTTATATTAAACCATTTTGATTACTTTGTTAATCAGTTGTTTTAATTACTCTTAATAATCATATTCTTTCTGATTTCCATCCTTCAATTATATTATTTATTTTATTAAATTTTTAAGTTTTTTATCAAATTCAAAGGCAGATATAGGTAATTCATTTACTTTTTCAATTTCTGTTACTAATACTAAATAAATAGGATTTATTATAGCAAAATATTATATTTCTTTACTTATTTCTGTATCTTTTTCATTTGGATTTGTAGTTTTATTTGTTCAAAAAAATCCAATTATATATAATTTAGGATATAATTGATTTGTTAAATCTTTTCATCAATCTATTTAATTAATATCTAAATTTACTTTTTCAGGCTCTTGTTATTGATTAAAAAATTAAATGCACTAAATATTTCTATTTTAGTTTCAATTTTTTTGTCACATTAATGTATCATATATTCTATTTATTTATCATTTGATGTTACTTTCATTGTATTAAAAAGAGAATATTGTTAAAATTACAATTGGATGAATACCAACTAAATAGTATAAATCTTATATTTCCTGTTTCTAATATTGAGCTTGAAGAAGACATTTAAATTTTAAAAAGTATAAATTATCAAAAAAAAATATTGTTTTATTTTTTATTAATTTATTTCTACTTTTTCGATATATTTTTATTTCTTTTAGAAAAAAACAAAATATATATAAATGAACAAAAGGAAGTTCATTGTTGAAGAACACTCAGATGATGATAATATGTCTCCCGCACCTTGGGTCACAAAAGATGGAAATAATAATATAAATTCAAATGAAGTAAAATTCAAATCAGATAATTCAATAAATTCGAATAAAAATCTAACAGAAGAAATATATAGTCAATTAAATAATATCAAATTTAAACAATCAATTAATGATAAGAAAATAATAAGTAATAAATCAAAAAATAATAATAATGAAATTACTGAAAAAATAGATTCTTTTAGAATATTAGATGCTTCTATAGAAGAAGAAGATGAAATGAATGATGATTTTTCATTAAAAAATAATATAAGTATAGATGAAGGAATAAAAAAAATGATGGAAGGTCCACTTTTCAACAATAACATAGGACATATAGATAATAAAAATAAAAATAGTCAGAACTTTGATAAATTTGATATTAATGATAATAATGAAAATAAACAAAATTACAATAGCAATATAGGAAATCAAAATATAAAATTTTACACAAACATAAATGATGAAAATCATAGTTATATGGAAAAAAACTTAGAAAATTTCATGAAAAATAATAAATTATTTGAAAATTCCTTTTTAAAAGATGTTCAAAATCCAAAAGAAAGTATTGTAGATAAAGAAAAATCAATGTCAATATCTCAATCATTTCAAGATAAATTAATACTAAAACCTCGAGATTACCAATTAAAAATATATAATGAAGCAAAAGATAAAAATTCAATAATTTTTATGGAAACAGGAAAAGGAAAAACTTTTATTGCAATTATATTAATGTCAAGATTACTAGGAATTGATATAGTAGAAAATGAAGGAAATTTTAATCAAATGAATAGAAATAATAAAAAAATAATATTTTTAGTATGTGATACCCCATTAATAAATCAACAAGCAAATGCAATAAAATCAATTTTAGGAATAGAAGTTGGTATTTTACAAGGCAAAAAACAAAAAAAAACAAAAAATGATTATTTAGAATTTAGAAAAGTATTTCAAAATAAAAATATATTTGTAGCAATTCATTCTGTAATTTATAAATTATTATCAACTGGATTTTTACAAATATCTGAAATTGATATGTTAATTTTTGATGAATGTCATCATGCTGATTCTGCTCATCCTTATAATGATATTATGAATGAATTTTATTTTTTTTATAAAAAAAGAAATCCTAATTATAAATTACCTTTAATTTTAGGATTGACTGCTTCTCCTTTAAAAAGTTCTTTAAAAGGTGATATTGAATCTAATGCAATTAATGCTTTTATTAATTTATCTGAAAATTTAGATTCTCATATTATTATTGATCAAGATAAATTTTCACTCAATTTGGAAATAAATGATGAAAAAGATTTTGATAATATTTTTGAAAAAGAAAAATTTATTCAAGTTGAAGATGATACTCAAAATGAAAATTATCAATTGTTAATTATAGAAATAATGGAACATTTTTTTTCGAAATTTACTCATTTATGTTTTACAGTATTAAAAAGAATTAATATAGATATTTTTGAAAAAAAAAATATTGATGATATTGAAAAAGAATATAATCATTTTATTATACTTAAATTTACATCTGATTCTAATGAAGGTTATAATGATGAGATTAATAGAAATATAAATCTATATAATCTTAAAAATGAACATAGTATTGTTTTAATATATGAAAAAATTCAAAAACACATTTTTTTAATCTTGCAAAATTTAGATTTAAATAGTATAATAAAATATTTTCAACGTTTACAAAACATTTATAAAGGATTAATAGAAAATGGAGATATAGAAAAAATTAAATTAGAATTACAAATAGAAGAAAATATTCAGGATGATATTAATAATTTAGATAAAAAGATAATGAAAGCATTATATTTGATGAGTGAAAATATGAAAAATAGATTGATTGAATTAAATGAATCAAAAAAAATAAACTATCAAAGTAACAGAATAACACAAATGCTTAAACAATTAGAATTAATATTTTCTAAAAATAAAGAAAGCAAAATAATAATTTTTTTAGAAAATAGAATAGTAACTCATTATTTAGAATGTGTAGTAACAAAATTTTTAATGGAAAAATATGAAAATAAATATAAATGTACATCAGTAATTGGAGTAAATAACGGTAAAAATAAAACAGTAATAAATCCAACAAATACATTAAAAAAATTAAATGAAAGAATAGAAGGATTTAATAATGGAAAATATAATATTTTAATTGGGACAAGTACAATTGAAGAAGGATTAGATATTCAAAGTTGTAATGTTGTTATGGTTTTTACTGAAATAAGAACTCCAAAATCTTATATTCAAATGAAAGGAAGAGCAAGAAATAAAAATTCAGAATTTATAATATTTTCATTTTCTCCTGAAAAAACTAGAAAAAATATTTTAGATTTTATTAAGTTAAATATCATAATGAAAAAATTATTTAAAAATTCAATTATACATGATTTCAGAAGGAAAGATTTTTATAAATATAAAGATATTGAAAAATATTATATTATTGATGAAAAAACTCAAGCTAAAATTACTTTACATAATAGTTCTGGGTTTTATAATGAAATTTTGCAATTATTAAATAATTATAATTATAAAACTAAATGTAAAATAAAAGTTGATAGAAATAAGTGTAAATCTGGCCCAAATGAATTTGAATATATTGGTAGAATTAATATTCAATCATCTATTAAAGGATTACATATTTTAAACAATTTCAAATCTTTACCAAAACCTTCTAAATTTTCTGCTGAAAGTGAATGTAAATTGGAATTTATTAAACTATTAAAAAAATTAGGAAGAATTGATGAACATATTAAAGTAATAAAATAAAAAAAGTAAATAAAATGTTTTTTAATTATTATTTATTAATGCTATTTATTTATTTTAATGATTATTTATTTCATAATATTTTATTTCAAAAAATTTTATTATTAAAATCGTTAATAATAAAATTATAATTTAATGAGTAAATCAAAACAAAATATACCAAATAAAAAGAAAAGCATTCAAGACTTTAATAATAATATAAATAAAGCATTAAATTATAATTCAAAAATAAATTCAATTGATTCTAAAATATTAAAATCGATAATTAATATGTTAAATATTAGAGAACAATTTCAATTTTTATCAATAAATACAAATTTCAGAAATATAATTTTAAATAATACTCCTTTTAATAAATATATTAAAGTTAGAAAAGAATTTATAAAAGGAAAAGTAATAGATAAAAAAAAAGCAATAATAGAATCATCAATGCCAAAACCATTTAAAAAAATTAAAAAATTCTCCCCTGAAGAATATAAAATGGGTTTAATAATAGGAGTAAAAAAATTAGAATCAAAAAAAGGAGATAACAGTATAGATAATGGTCGAGAAAAAATAAATAAAATGATTGATTTTGATAAAATCATTATAGAAGATTTAATATCTAATAATTATGAAAAAATAAAAAAAATCTCTCGTAAATATAATTTAACTTCATCTGAAGAAAATTATATATTCTTTGGTATGTTTGAATCAAAAATATTAAACAATGAAAAAAAAGAAAATAATAACAAAGAAGATAATAAAAATAATACAAGAGAAAAAGTAAAAAATTTAATATTGAATAATAAAAATATTATAGATGGTATTAATTTTATAATATCACCTTTTATAAATTTAGAAGAAAATGATTTAATGAAAATTGATTTATCAGGAAATCAAATTAAAGATATAAAATTAATATGCAATTTAATAGAAATCAATAGTGGAAAATTAAAATTTTTAAATTTAAGTAATAATAAAATAGATGATTCTTCATGTAAAATATTATTTAAATCATTAACAAAATGTGAAAAATTATTATCTTTAAATTTATCATCTAATAAAATATCAAGAGATGGAATAATTCATTCAGAAGAATTTTTATCAAATAATATATCTTTACAGAGTTTAATTTTAGGAAGAAATATAATAGGACCAAAAGGAATAGCTTATGTAATACAATATTTAGTAAATAATGATAATATGATATTAAGAACATTAGATATTTCATATAATGGACTTGAAATAAAAGGAATGCAAATTGTATGTGAGTTTATTAAAATTAATAACAAATTAATATCTTTATTTATTGGTGGCAATTATATTTGTGATGAAGGAACAAAGATTTTAATTGATACTATAATTGATAATTCAAATTGCAAAATTACTTATTTATTTTTACAAAATAATAATATTACTTCTAAAGGCTTTAATTATATTTCTAAAATTATTTCATATCATCCTTTCTTAAATTCTATTAATTTAAAAAGTAATAATTTATCTGATGAAGGAGTTAAAGGAATTTTTAGTTCTTTAAATCCTGAATCAAAATTATCTACTATTGATTTATCTCATAATAATATTAATGGGAATTCTATTAAATATATTAATCATTATATTATTCATAATTCTTTTTTAAGACAATTATTTTTAGATTATAATAAATTAGATAAAAATGCTTGTAAGTTAATTAAAGAAATGTTATCTAATGAACAAAGTAATTTAAGAATTATTTCTTTAAAGAGTTGTAAAATTTTTGATAATGTTAATTTAATATTTGAAGGATTAGAACAAAATAAAAAACTTGAAATTATAAATTTAAGTAAAAATGAAATTGGAAATTATAGAGAACAATTTGAGAAAATAACTTCATGTTTAAAAAACAATAAAGCTTTAAAAGAGATAATTTTAGATTCAAATTTTTTAGATGATAAAAATTTAAAAATGATAATAGAGGGTTTAAAAGAAAATAAAAATTTAAAATCAATAAGTTTAAATGAAAATGAGTTTTCAAAAAAAACAGTATCAGAACTTTTTTTAATGATAGAACAAAATCATTTTATTAAAAAATGTAATTTAGAAAAATGTGGTTTATCAGAGGATTATTTAAAACAATTAAATATGGCTTTAGAAATAAAACCAACATATAAATATATAGAAAAAGAAGAAGAAGAAAAATCAGATATTGGCAAAAATTATAATGTTTAGAGTAAAAATATATATATATAAAATATTTATATAATTTTCATAAATTATTAATTTTAAAAACTTTAATCATTATATTAACAAATAACATTCCACAACAAACTAAACCAAAAATCCAAATAGATGTGGCAAAACAATAAAAAAAAAATTTATTATTTTTTGCAACACAATGACCAATCCATTTAGAATGATGATCAAATTTCATATAACAAATATTACATTTAGAACAATGATTGACTTTATCTTTTATTTTATAAAAACAATTACAATTTTTACAAATATGATAATCTAAAATATTGATTGAATTATTATCTTGACTTTTGAATATCATTTCTTTATTATAATTACTATATTCATAAGATGGAATTCCTGGATTAATTATAATTGCAAATATATGAGATAATAAATAAATAATAAAAGTTAAATGAAGTAAAAAATTTAAAGCATTACCACTTTTTTCACTGTAAAATTTAATAAAACAAAAATAAATAAATATAATAAATATGAGACAAATTATTGGATATAAAATTTCAGGACCAATTGAAACTAAAGGATAATTATTACTAAATAAAAATACATTAGTTTTACCCATTTTTTTTGGTTTTTTTTTCTCTATATCATTTCCATAAATTAGTATTTGATTAATTTTAGTTGGAAGTGATTGAGGATTATTATATGAAGCTTGAGAATATAATGTTTGATTTAAACTTTTATTATTATTTCTTGATAATGATTTTTCAATAAAGGAATTTTGACCTTTTGTTATATTTATTTTACTATCATCATATATATGTGTTGCTGATAAGGATTTATCATTAGTATATAATTGAGAATTTTTTTCAGACATAATAATTATTTATATTATTATTTGAAATGTTTTAATTATTCATATAGTTCTTTTTATTGTGATATATTATTTATAAATCATATCGTCATAAATAATAATTAAAATAATAAGTAAATTGTTAATTTCTTTTTCAATTGTTAAACTTATATAAAAAAAAAATAATTGGAAAAAAAATCAATTTATTTTTTATTAATAATTTACTGAAAAAATTATTTAAATATTATTTAAATTATCTAATTCATTTTTAATATTTCAATTAATATTTAATTAATTATATGAAATCATTAAAATTTAAAAACATATAATAATAATAATTAAATAAATATATTCTTTAAAAAAGTATAAAATAGATTGATGACTCCATTGCAAATCAAAAAAAGACAAAAACCAAAAGAAAAAATTATCAAACCAAAAACTTCAAAAATAAAATTGCGTCTAATTTTATCATTAATATCAATACTTTTTTATTATATAATCAACCAAACAAACAATAAATTAAACAGAACATTTTTAAAAAAAGGAAAATGCGTATTAGACCAAGGTTTTAAATTATCAAAAAAAATAAATAAATTTTATTTAGAAAACAAAACCTATAATAAATTTTCAAAAATAATAGGTTCACTTCTTTTAGATATATCATTTTTACTTAATTTAATATCATGGTGTCTTTATGATAAATATTGGTCAAATGTAATTTCAATTTGTTTTTTTTATTGTATTCGTTCAATTATTCAAAGTTTAAATAGAATGAAAATTCCATTTGAAGAAGGTTATGAATGGAAAAATCCAAATTTTCCTTCAATTTGTGTTAATTATTTTATTAGTAATGATTATTTTTGGAGTGGACATGTTGGAATTTGCATAATTAGTGGTTTTTTTTGTTATTATAGAAAACAATATATTTTGTCTTTTTATTGCTTTTTTGCTGGATTTTATGAAGCTTTTTTAGTTTTGGAAAGTAGAACTCATTATACTATTGATATTCCTTTTGGGTTTATTTTTGGTCATTATTCTTGTATTATTTCACATTTTTGGTGTATGAATTTTAAATTTTATAATTTTAAAACAATATTCAATTGTAGAAAAAAAAAGAAAAATGAAATTGTTAGTGAAATCGATATTGAAAAAGAATGATTAATTTTATTTTAAGTGAAATTGTTTATATGATTATTTTTTCGTAAATTATTTTAATTAATATATAAAAGTTAAAGTATAATGATTTGAAAAATAAATAACTAAAATGATAAACTTATATTAACATAAAATTTTAAAATATTATAAAATTTTATATTTTTTCTAATTATATAACAATATTTTTAAGAATTTGGATCTGAGAAAATTGGATATGGATTTTGATATTCATTGTTATTGTAGTTTTGGTTTATATTATATATATTTTGATTTTTATTGTCTAAATTTGGAATATTTAAATTATTATTTGATAAATTTTGTGAATTTAATTCATTATTCTTTTTATCCGAGTTTAGAATATTTTGATTATTCTTAAAATTATTAAAATTATTATTTATGTTAATATTAAGATTAGGAATAAAATTGCTATAATTATTATTATTATTATTATGATTAATAAAATTAGGATTAATATTAATATTTTGGCTATTAATTTGATTATTATTTTTTTCATTTAAATTTGGATATTTATTTATATTTTTATTGTTATTTTTATTTATAATATTATTTTGATAATCAAAATTTTTCAAAGGCATACTTTGGAAATAATTATCATTATCATTAACAATACTAAACTCCCTATCCATTATAATTAATTCACTTTTAAAGTCTTTTTCATTTTCATTATCATCATCAATAACAACAAAATCATCAAACATAAGATCATTTTCAATATCTATTTTTTCTTCATTAATATCAATATTTTTTTCATTATTATGTAAAATAGACATTCTTAAATTATTTTTACCTTGATGACCAATATTTAAAGGTAAAAAGACTCTTGGTCTATTTTCATATGGAACAAGAGTTTCAAAATGACATGAAATTTTAAGTACATAATCACATCTTATTAAATTTCCATTTACTGTTGGTAATAAATAATTTAAATCTATATTATCAGGATAAGGATCATCAATATTTTTATAATATATTTTTTTTAATGAAGTATCTCTTAAATTAATAGAAAAATTAAATACTTCTTTTGTATTTTTTAAAACATTTACATTACTTTTTATTTCTATTACATTATTTTGAAAATAAAATGATTTTGAATATTTCATTTTTAAAAAATTAACATTTCTAATTAAAATAATTTTAATTAAATTAATATCTAATTCACCTTTTGTATTATCAACTAAAACAGTTATTGGTATAATTTCATCAAAAAAAGCATAATTTTTATTATAATTAACTCCTAATGAAACCATACCTTTATCTACTAATCCCCATCTTTTAATATTAATATTTGAAAAATAATTTAATGGACTTTTTAAAATTTTAGGAGAAGCTTTTACGATAATTAAATGTTCGTATATTTCTCTTTTTTTATTATTTGGAGAAATAATTTCAGCAGATAAAATATATCTTAAAAAGCCTCTTCCTGAATTTATATAATATTCACAATTTGGAGAAATTAAATTAGATAATTTATAATTAAAAGGAAGATAATAATCTCCTTGATTTAATACTATAATTGGATGTAATTCTTTATTTAAAATTTCTCTAACATTTAAATTAAAAGACTTTAAAGTTATATTATTTATTTCATTATATAAAGTTGAATTTTCTACTCCTGTTTCATAATACCATCCTTCATATAAAATAAATGATATTCTTATTTGAGTAAATGATACTGGAATTCCTACTTTTAATAATATTTCTCCTGAAATATTTTCTCCTTGAAAATAATCAATTTTTGGAATTATAATTT
>JAEEGL010428234.1_pt1 | contig 11945 bp, 8 predicted proteins | sample 9134231 | NCBI WGS metagenome assembly JAEEGL01 (sample SAMN16246548, study PRJNA631951) | gut metagenome | biome: gut microbiome; feature: rumen; material: fiber-attached | host: Bos | place: Iran: Karaj | collected 2018-10 | reverse complement strand
GGAGTTTACCATTGCTGATATTGAATCTGTAGTTGTCAGCTCTAAGTGCCGTGGCCGTGGATACGGAAAAGAGTTGATGAAGGCTATGATTGAGGCGGCAAAGAAGATGAATGTGCATCATATACAGTTGACATCCAATCCTGCACGTGTGGCAGCAAACCGGCTGTATCAGGAGTTGTGGTTTGAGCGGTATGAGACGAATTGTTATAAGATGGTGATATAATTCCAATACTATTGGAAGTTGTATCATATATAATTTTTTTATGAAGATGATTCTTTGACGAACCAATCTTGTTAACGACTTGTATTTAATAACTATACGATATTAAATTAGCAAAAATATTGGGTATGAAGACATTACTTGTTTATTTTTCAGATATTCATTTGACAGGTGCCAAACCTGAGAATGAGGGAACTGTAATAAAGGCTTTTTGTGAAGACTTGAAAAAACAACTCTTAGAATTAAAGAGTGGTGATGTCTATGCCCTGATTGGTGGCGACCTTGTGCAGGCCGCTGACAGTGCTGAGAGTTATCAAGAGTTTTATGATAAGATAATAAGCAAATTGCTATCTTATGGAGTTCTACGTGAAAAGATAATAACTGTTCCAGGTAACCATGATTGTCAGAGGCAATGGGTTATTGATAATAAAGAAGTATATGGCCCGATTGTGAATCAAAAGTTTACGGAGGACAGATTTGATAATATTATTAATGGATCTCAATCAGTACTCTTTACGGGGAAATTTGAGAATTACAATCAGTTTGTGGAAAAGAATCTGGCCAATCCTAGACATAATCTGATTGGGTATCCTGTTGAAATAAACGATGATTGGAGTCTTTATTGCTTGAATAGTGCAATAACATCATTTGCTGGTTACGAATGGAATGAATATCCGGATTTGAAAGATGATGAAAGGAGATTGAACGTAGATACACGTAAACTGAATGAATGGGTGCAGAATAATTCTAAGAAGAAGATATTAATGATGCATCATCCAGTATCTTTCCTTACAGAATGGGCTGATGATGAACTCACTAGACTGCTTAGAACGGAATTTGATTTGATACTTACAGGGCATACCCATCGTCAAAATATACTTTGTAATCAGGTGAAAGGTGAATCATATGTGTGGTGTCAGGCTCCTCAACTATATACTGATAAGACTGATAAACTAGGATATTGCCTTATTGAACTTGAAGATGACAATATTGAAAGAATAATATATCGACAGTGGTTTGATTCACAACGCTGCTTTAAAAAAGGGTTGGATTTTACCTCTGGTGATGAGGGTATTGTGGAAATATCAAAGACGAGACAACAGGTAAAGGATCCAATACGATTAATGCTTGAAGATCGCTTTCGTGATACAATGGCTATTTATGGTGATAATTCTTTGCTTTGGATTGATCGCTATTTTAGTATGAATAGGTTTGACCGTGCTTTCACATTTAATAAAAAGGACTTGTATTCAGAGGATGATATTATGGAAGCACGTAGAAGCTTAAAGGTTGTAACGCCTGCACAATATGGCCTGACATCCTTTGGATGGCATTTCGTATTGAGACTGTGGAAAGAGAAAGGTGTGTTTGGCCTGTTCCTTGATTGTGGAACCCTTAAGGTAAATAAGATTGAGAAGGGTGTAGAACGTCAGTTAAATCAATTCGGGGTAAAAAAAGAAGATGTAGGTTGGATTGTATTTGATAATTGGGATTTGAACGATAAGGATGCCAAGCAGATACTTACATACATGAAAGAAGAATTTAACGAAGTTCCTCTTCTGATATTATGCCCGATGCTTGAGAAATCGTTTATTGACAATGAAAATATTTCTCTGCGAGAGTTTTCCATCGCACCCATTTTTATGGCACCTATGCAAATGGGACAACTTAGAAGTATGGTGGTAGCATATAATAAAACGCGAAAGATTGGTGAAGAAGAAGTTGTGCTGAAAAGACTAAATGACGATATCCAAAATTTCAATATGCATCGTACTCCATTGAATTGTATTTCTCTGTTAGAGGTATTCAGTAATCATTTTGAAGAGAATCCTGTGAACAGAACAGCAATGATAGAACGTCTTCTGCGAATTATTTTCGAAAATGAGGTGGTGCCCAGTTATAAATCACGTCCAGACGTCAAAGATTGCGAATTTGCCATTGGATATTACTGCGAGCAGATGATACGAAATGAAGAGCCATACTTCAGCTCAAAACATTTCTATGATAAGATATCGGACTTTTGTAAGAAACAGAAGATAACGCTTGACATAAACTATTTATTTGTTATTCTTTTGCACAATCAGATTATATGCCAATATGACAACGATCTTTATGGTTTCAGATTCTCTTTCTGGGTTTACTATTTTGCTGCCATGCGAATGACAAAATCACCGGATTTTGCCAATTTTATCTTAGCGAAAGAAAACTATGGTCATTATCCTGAGGTGTTAGAATTTTATACAGGTAGCGATAGGACAAGAAATGATGCAGCAGTGGTTGTGATGGAAGATATTCAGAAAGTATCAGCCAAGGTTCATAATAAGGTAGGCCTACCGGATAAGATGAATCCTTTGCAGATGTTGCGTTTTGATGTGTCTGATGAACAAATAGCAAAGGCTATAGATAAGTTGGATGAGGATTTAAAACAAACAAAACTGCCTACAAACATAAAAGATGCACTAGATGATAAGACTTATAATCCTTCTATGCCTTTTCATCAAGATGTAAGAAAGGTTTGGGAGAATTACTCTGTGAATTATCTTCAAGAAATGATTGGAATATCATCAAAAGTTCTGAGAAATAGTGACTATATAGAACCAGAAACGAAGGTGAAATTGCTTGATGCCATCACAGAAGCCTGGCTTAATACTATAAGAGTAGTGTACCTGATGGCACCTGCTTTAGCAATGGATGGTCAGGCCGGTTTTGATGATTTCAGACTTTATATTGATGACTCCTTTAATAAAGAGACTACTGACAAGAAGAGATTACTGATAGATATCATGTCTGCAATTCCTCATAATATTGTGTCGTGGTACAAGGATAATATCTATTCGGCCAAACTTGCTGATCTTCTTTATGAGAAAATAGAAAATGAACAAAATCCGGTAATCCGTCATATCTTGGTGAGTCTTGTAATCTACGAGCAGCCAGACCATTGGAGCGATGTGGTAAGAAAGTATTTAGACAAGACGGATAAAAACTCTTTTTATTTTGGAGATACATTATCGTCACTCAGGGTGATGTATGCTAAAGGAGCCATGTCGGAGGCAAATGTTGCAAGAACTAAGGATCTTATTTTCCTAGCTTATACGAAATTGGCTTCAAAGGATGGTAGGATGAATCCTGGAATGATGAAGAATATCAATACTAGTGTATTGCCTGAGCGTTCAAGGCTGGAGGAGAATTAGGATGGGGGAATTACGGATATACTAAGCATAGAACTCGTGCTATGAAGGTGTTTCGATATTTTCATCCTATAGGGCAAGGGGCTTTCTATACTGAATTGTTTAGAGGAGAGAACGGAAAGCAACATGCCGTAGTCTATGACTGTGGGACTGAGACTGCGAAGGCTTGTATGGATGTTAGTTTGGAAAAGCAGATAATGCTATTTAAAAATAGCCTAGGAAATCGCCAGTATATAGATTACTTATTTATCTCGCATTTTCATGCAGACCACATCAATGGGTTAAAATGGCTTCTTGATAATCTTACTGTTGGCAAGGTTATCATACCCATGTTGACGGAGGAGGTTCTGACTTTGACAAGGGCGGCAAACTTCCTAAATGATAAAGAAACTGATAAGTCGGATACGGTAGAGCTTGACCGATTTATCCTAAGTCTCTATTATGGTGAGAAACCACCAAAGGGGATAGAGGAAATAATTGGCGTATTACCCCTCGATGAAGGAGAAACTGAAGGGCAAAGGAATAGGGGTAATACATTGTTACCGAGAAACTGCAAACGTATTGCATCTGGAAGTTTTTTATCTGATATCCCTTTTTGGGAGTATGTTCCGTTTAATTCTATCGAGATAGACGACCCTCGGGCAATAGATTTTGTAAATGAGTTGTCTCGGATAGATGGGGCGTTGGATGGAGGCCGGTTAAATGTAGATGGACTAGTAAGAGGTTGCCGTTCGAAAGTTAGAGACGCCTATCGTAAGGCAATGAAGAGTGCTGATGATAACTTGTATACGCTGGTGGTGGAGTCACGCCCTGTAAATGGCATTGAGGTGAAGCCATGTCGCAGATTAGCACATTGCATCTACTTCGGTGATTTTGCGTCGAAGGATAATGATGAACTGTGGAAAAGGCTTGAGGGCAAGATAGAATATGAAAAGGTTGGTACTGTCCAGATACCTCACCATGGCTCTAAATATAATTGGATGCGTGAGATGGGGTTAGGTGGTATCCGTGATTATATCGTGTCGACTGGGTCAACTAATGAACATCATCATCCTGATTTCTGGGTGTTAAAGGAAATATGGGAAAGTGGTCATTCTCTATACGTGGTATCTGAGAAGTGGGGGACTAGTAGGGAATATGAGATTTATGTCTAAGGAGTGATTTTTATAGAGTATGCCGCATAGAAATATCAATAACTGTATTCAGTCATGGAAATCCTTGACGGAACCGAGTTATCCACTGATGTATATCAAACGGTGGATACCATTCAATGCGTGGTATATGTCAGTTACAGGACAACAAGATGATAGGAGCAGTTTTCAATATTTTAAAGATAATACAGGTAATGCTTTATATAGCAGGATAAAACAACTGATTCAGAATACAACAAGTAATTTTGATTGTTTGTTTTTCCAGAATCAGTTTAACCTGTTGGAGGAACAGCTGAAAAATAAAGATGTTCCAGCACCCGCAGCACCGAACCCGATTTGTTTTGGCCTTATAGAATTACGACCTAACATCACGACTTTCGATAAGATGGATCGTCAGAATGGCGTGCAATTCAAGGTGGTTAGGTATCAGAAAAATAATACCCAAGGGAAACCTGCCAAGAGTGTTGAGGTCATCGCAGAGGATTTAAGGACTCATGCAGTGTCTGTCATTTATAACTATACAGAATGGAATCTAGCTGACTTTACAACCAAGGTCGCTAGGATGAGGGCTTATGATGCTAGGCAGAAAAAACTCATGAAAGAGTTGTTTAAGGATATTAATCCTACTGAGATTAAGGATATAAAGGATTTGAAAGGTGGAACAATCAAGATTGGTAAGTCGAAATTTTGTAACGACAAGGATGCCATCTGTGCTTCAATAATGCATGTGCTATATGAATTGCGTTGCAAAGCAGTGCATGCAGAAATTGATATAACCCCAAAGACGCTCCGGATATATGAATACGCATACAATATGCTGACATTGATAACTAAAGAACTCTACTAATATGGACAAGGAAATACTGTATAAGATTGAGGGAGAAGGAAGAACCCTTGCAGAGGTATTAAGTCAAAGATATAAAATTGACTATTTCCAGAGAGAATATAAGTGGGAACGGCAGCACATGGAACAACTGCTGTATGATTTGGACTTCTGTTTCTTTGAATCTTATAAGGATGGAGATACGGAAGAAGATGTGATTTCTTACAAGCCTTATTTCCTTGGTCCATACATTGTATACCAGAAAGGTAACAGTTGCTCATTGATAGACGGGCAGCAACGTCTGACATCTCTGACTTTGATTCTTATTTATTTGATGAACGTCTATGAGGAAACAAAAGATGAACTGAAATCATTGGTTTATCAAAGAAAATTTGGAAAGGAGTCATATAACCTTCAGATTGCAGACCGCGAAAAGGTGATGGATTGCTTATTTAAAGGCGATATTTTAGCAGATAGGGAATTTAGTATTTCTGAGCAGAATCTCCTAGATAGATATTATGAGCTACAAGAACTATTCCCAGAGAGACTGAGAAAAGAGGAAATTATCCCAGTGTTTACATGTTGGCTTAAGGAAAAGCTGATGTTCGTAGAAATCCTGTCGTATTCTGATGAGAATGCCTATACGATTTTCGAAACTATGAATGATAGGGGGCTTAACCTGACATCTGTTGAGATGATGAAGAGTTTCATCCTTTCGAAAGTTAGAAATGTAGAATTGAGAGAAATATGCAATGACGAATGGATTCAAAACATACACCTGCTTAATCTGGTAGACAAAGAATCGGAATCAGAATTCTTCAGAGCTTGGCTTAGAGGTAAGTATTTGTCGTATTCGGAAAAAAACAATGATTTTGAAACGATAGGTGCAGGTTTCCACCGATGGGTTAAAAGTAATTATAGCGATTTCTCGCTTAAGTCGGACAAGGATATACTAAATTTTGTATCGAATGAGATGAGATTTTACATCGGTGTTTTCACAAAGATCCGTAGGGCTGAAAATGAATTTGTTGCACCATTAGAGATTATCAGAACTTGTCTGCCATACTCGATAGCTTCTTCACTGGCTTATCCACTATACCTTTCAGCTATAAGCCAAACGGATACGGACTCTGTGGTTGATTCAAAAATTAGGATGATTGCAGAATATATGGATCGTTTTGTTGTGAGACGTATACTAAATGGACAATCAACGGGGCAATCATCCATTAGGGGGTTCTTGTATTCTCTTATTCAGAGCGTTAGAGGATGTAATCTGAAATCACTTGAAAGAATCTTGGACGAGTTCTTACTGAAATCTACGTACGAAACTAAAGCTGATGTACCTATCAGCATCCTGCAGTTTAATTTCCTAAGGTTTTTCCAGTATCGGATAAATCTGTATTTGGCTCAACAAAAGAATCCTGATTTTAATGTGTTCTATAAAACAACCAATAATATTAAATTAGTCTATCTTGAGCCAAGGAATAATGAGATATTAGTTCTCCCCAAAAATTACCGTACAGAGGATGCTTATCCTTTAAGTGGTATAGCTTATAGGCATGATATAGATAATACTTTTGGAAATGAGTTTTTGAATTTAGTTACAAATCCACAAATGGTAGATGATTATGATTTCCCTGCGGATTTTGCAACTACATATAAGGGCTTGACTAATATCCAACAAAGGGCTTATCTTGTGATTAATTACCTGCTTCGGGAGATTTGGTAATTCTTTGAATGTATCTGAGATGAAAGTAAAAGCAGAACAGAAGTATAAAGATATCTTTATCAAAACACTCCAAGAGAAAGAGTCGTCATTTTCTATCATTGGTATACGTTGCAACTCACGCAATAGTACTGGAAAGAGGAAAATGACGGCAGGCCTGCTTTATATGTTGCTGGATGGTTACTCTATCGACAATACTGAGGTTAGAAAGTCATTGTGGAGATGCAGACAAGACAAACTGTATGATGACTATTATACGGAGAACCTTAAAGGGAAACCACATATACAAGTTTCGGCAATAGTTGGTCAAAATGGGGCTGGTAAGAGTAGTATCGTTGAATTTATGATGCGACTCATTAACAACTTTGCTGCGGCAACACTAGGAGAGCAGAAACAAGGGCCGGCTGCAACGAGACTACACTTTATTGATAGGGTAGATGGCGAAATGTGGTATTCGCAAAATGGAGCCGTTTATCACTTGATCGTTAAGAATGCTCATGTGATGCTGAATGAACTGAAGGAAATGGGATGCGACGAGTACATGATTTACTATGGGGATGAACATGGAATTTTTGACAATGAAGGTAAAGATGATGAAGTTGAAGTAAAGAATGTAATCGGTGGTGTTGAGGATGAGGCGAAACTGAAAAAATACTATAGTCATTTTTTCTATACGTTGGTAGCCAACCAATCGATATATGCCTACAATACCTCTGATTTTTATACGGAATGTAATAAGGAAGAAAAGGAATTGCTGGCATTAGGACCAAAGGATGAGAATGAGCCTTACACTACTGAAGAAATGTGCTGGTTGCACGGCATATTCCATAAGAATGACGGTTACCAAACCCCTATTGTGATTACTCCTTTCAGAAATGAGGGTAATATTGATATTAACAACGAAAATCTGTTGGCAATAGAGCGATTGATGACACTTCTGGTGCTGCAAGAAGACCTAAGGGTTATTAACGGTCACTTAAAGGTTAAGAGCCTATCGTATTCGTTTGAGACCAGCACATATCACGGATATAATGCCGTGAAGGATTATGTGGGATTTCATCAGTTGACGGAGGGCGGATATAATAAACTTCGCGATGGCATTGTTAAAAAGTGGGGCGATTTGCTGGGAGATGATTTGACAAGATATGCTGCAGAGAGACCTTATTATGAACAAGCTGTTGACTATTTGGTGTACAAGACGCTGAAGGTGTCGAAGCAATATAAAGAGCATCATGATTTCTTCCATAATAATAAAGGGATAAGTGAGGAGTATGACAATGATGCGCTCGAGAAACTTATTGAGGGAGAATCGATAGACCACTCACACATCACAAGGAAAGTAATGCAGACATTGGCATATTTGCTTTTCGGCATATTTGACTTGGAGGTTGTGAGAGATGACAAGGGGAACCTGCAAAGGAACATTACAGAAATTGATTTCGCAACGTTAGCGCAGAGATGGCATCAGAAGGCTGTTAGGAATAAGGATGAGATTCTTTATATGCCATTGTGGAATCATATCATCAGGTGTGCACTGACAGTGCCGTCGTTTTTCTGCTATCAGGTGAATGTTTGTGAAATTGATGATGAAAATAATAATATAGACTTAGAGACACTGAGCTCGGGTGAGAAACAGCAGATATTCAGTATTAGTTCGATATTGTATCATCTGGATAATCTGAATTCAGCAAAAGATGATAAGCAAAATGCCTATAGAATACAGTATGAGCATGTAAATGTAGTGCTGGAAGAAATAGAATTGTACTATCATCCAGAATTGCAACAGCAGTTTGTGAAATTCCTGATTGAAGGTTTGGATCAAATGACGCTGGAGAACATCAAAAGCGTACATGTTCAGATAGTGACGCATTCGCCATACGTATTGTCGGATATACCACGTAGTAATGTTTTGGCATTAAAGAAGGATGAGGAACTACCAGTGACAGGATTGAGAACTTTCGGGGCTAACATTCATGATATGCTGAAAGACAGCTTCTTTCTGCAAGGCGGCTCTATGGGCTGTTTCGCACAGTGGGAAGTAGGCCATCTGGTAGCCTGTATGGAAGTTTATAAATGGGCAAAGACTGAAGGCGTAGATACCTTACAACTGCCCGAAAAGTTTATTGCTAATGAGAATGGCGAAGCTTATGATTTTCTGCAACGCTATACATATCTGGAACCAGTTGAAGGGAAAAATGTAAGGTGCTTCTCAATTGAACACTTCAAGCATGATTTTCCTGAAGAAGACCTGCTGAGTAGAATAGAATTGTTTGATGAGCCAGTTGTTAAGTATGTTCTATTGGAAGAATTCCATAGGGTATTTCCAGAGAATGACGGAGGGTATAAGGCGGCTAAGCGTAGAGAGTTGGAACGGCAGTTAGCCGAATTGCAATAAAGAAAAGCTATGATGTTAAAGCTGGATAAACCAAGTCAGACGGTTCGCGATGATTATTTCAGAAAACTGAAGAAATCATTGATAAAGCGGATTAAAAATGGCGTACCATATGATGGGACAGGTGTAGCCTTGTCGGATAGCGCTAAAGCGGTGTTGCTGCCGGACTGGAATTCAGATACTCCACAACAGACAGATAGGTTGAAAGCTTTGCTGACTTCGGAGCCTGCGAAGCTTGTGAGGCTGGAACAGAAAATAAAAGGTGAATTTGCAGCGTTGCCAGAGGCGGAACGACCTAGTAATAAAGATTTGGAAACGATTATGGGTTATGCTGCAGTATTTGACAGTGAATCTAAATCAAAGGCTTTCTGGCTGGCTAAAGCCGTTGGAAAAAACACTTGCGTTTATTGTAATCGACAATATGTTTTTACTGTAGAGAAGGGAGACGGAACGAGAAAGGAAGATCGAATAGCTCGGCCAGTGTTCGACCATTGGTTTGCCAAGAGCAAGCATCCCCTTTTGTCTTTGAGCCTGTTTAATCTGATTCCGAGTTGTAGTATTTGTAATAGTTCTGTGAAAGGGAGTGATGAGTATTCGCTGGATACACATATTCATCCTTATGTGCATGAAGATGGACATCCAGATTTTTCATTCAGAGTGTCTGCTGCGGCAAAGAAGGAATTGCTGTGGGAAGTGAAGTTGGATGCAGCTCCTGGTAGTAAAGAGGAGAGAACCATCAATGATTTATGCCTAAATGAGCAGTATACCATGCATGGTGCGACAGAGGTGAGCGATTTGATGACATTTAAACAGAAATATCCAACGGGTTATTTGAAACAACTGATGTCGGATATACTGAAGGATGCTGCAAATAATGGTCATAGCGTGACCATAGAAGAGGTCTATAGGATGTTATTTGGAACGGAGCTCCAAGAGAATAAGTTCCTTGATCGCCCATTGAGCAAGATGAAACATGATATTCTACAAGATATGGGTGTGATTTAAGGATTATTGGTACGTGATATGACACAGGATGAGAGATGGCAGAAACGTTATGATGAGGTGAAGAGCTTTATTGAAACCAATATGCGCAACCCTCCGCGGCACCATATAGATGAACAAGACATGTTGAATTAGCTGAAGGCCAATAGAAACAAAAATAGAAATTAATAAAACAAAGAATATATGAAATATTTAATTGTAGTAGCGCACCCAGATGATGAAGTGCTGGGTGCTGGTGCGTCGATATATAAGTGGACGCGCCAGGGAGATAAAGTAGATGTATGCATCATGAGCTCAGAGGCGAAGGCTCGTGCTTTCCGTCCTGAAGATAATGAGCTGGAGGATGATACTCATGCTGCGCTGGCTTACATCGGCGTAGGCAAGGAGTATGAGGGCACATTCCCCAACATCGAAATGAATACAGTGTCGCACTTGAAGTTGGTGCAGCATATAGAGGCTGCTATCAAGGAGAGCGAGCCAGACATCATCATCACGCATCACCCTGCGGACACGAATAATGATCATCTGCAGACCTCGATGGCTTGTCAGGAGGCTATCCGTTTATTCCAGCGTAGGCCTGAGGTTAAGCCGATTTCTGAATTTTGGTATATGGAGGTACCCAGCTGTACGGAATGGGCATTGAACACGGCTATGAACCGATTCCAGCCTAATACTTGGGTGGAAGTAGGCAAAGAGGGCGTGGATGCTAAGGTGAAAGCTTTGAGCATGTATCGTGGTGTGATGAGACCTTATCCGCATCCAAGATCGGCAGAGGCTATCGAGGGCTTTGCTGCTTATCGTGGATGTCAGGCAGGATGCGTGTATGCGGAGGCGTTTGAGGTTGTGTTGAGAAGAGTATGAAAATAACGCAAGCAATATTGGATAGCCTGTCTGAGCAGGCTAAGGCTTCGGAGAGGCTGAGAGTGAATTTGGATCTCAGGGATTCTGAAACTGATGATTCGCAAAGAATGCTCAATGCCATAGAGCCGGGGAGTACGCTGCCGATACATAGACACCAGAAGACTTCGGAAACGATGGTGTGCTTGAGAGGGAAACTCAGAGTGGAGTTTTACGAAGCCTTGGGGATATGTACGGAATCGTTTGTAATAGAGCCTGGAGGGGAGAATGTGGCTGTGAGTATTCCTATCGGCATGTGGCATACAGTGCATGCTCTAGAGAGCGGCACGTGCATCCTTGAGATGAAGAACGGCAAGTATGAACCATTGACGGATGTGGATATGCTAAAGTGACTACCACCCTTGGCACCCATGGCAGGGGACGGGTACGTGGCATGAACGGGCAATTGTGTCAGGGGACAGGTGCGTGACACAGGTGGGGCGGATAGCTTATTTTGCTCTTTGAATAATGCCTCGGTCTATGCCTGTTAGTCTTTGGAGTTGATGGACGGATGCTCCAAGTTCCTTGAGTTGAATGAATGCCTGC